>Ga0185299_10000345_pt1 | contig 136384 bp, 120 predicted proteins | sample PaiPotPPA55metaG_FD_128002 | JGI IMG/M metagenome (GOLD analysis project Ga0185299, IMG submission 128002) | Iron sulfur acid spring bacterial and archeal communities from Banff, Canada, to study Microbial Dark Matter (Phase II) - Paint Pots PPA... ...
CCATCCCGGCCAGGGTTCAACGGCGGGGCGTGGAGGGCAGCCCGCCGCGCTCTCCTCCCCGTCGAAGTCCGAAAAAGTGTTACCTATGTTGCCGGTCTAAAGTGTTACCCATGTCTCCGGTCGCTCAACACCGCTCAAGTGTTACGGTTCGATGCGGGCGACGCGGCGCTTGCCGACTTCCAGGATACGATGCTGGCCAGGGACGAAATGGAAATTGATGTCGGTGACGGTCTGGCGGTCGACGCGTACCGCGCCCTGCCCGACCAGCCGGCGCGCCTCGTTGGTCGAGGCGGCGAAGCCGAGCTGCTTTAATAACTCGCAGATCCAGAGTTCCGCGGCGATACGAAAGACCGGCACGTCCTGCGGCACCTCGCGGCGCTGAAACTTGCTCTCGAAGTACTCCCGCGCGTCGCTGGCGGCGTCGCGATCGTGATACTCGGCGACGATCTCTGTGGCGAGCCGCTTCTTGGATTCCATCGGATGCGCGTTGCCGGAACGGATCGCCGCCAGATCGGCCGGCGCGACATCGGTCAGCAGCTCGAAGTAACGCGGCATCATCCGATCCGGGATCGACATCAGCTTGCCGAACATGTCGCGCGGCGCGTCGGTCAGCCCGACCGCGTTGCCGTAGGACTTCGACATCTTGCGCACGCCGTCGAGTCCCTCGAGTAGCGGCATGGTCATGACCACCTGCGGCGGCTGGTTAAACGCGCGCTGCAGCTCACGCGCGACCAGCATGTTGAATTTTTGATCGGTGCCGCCGAGTTCGACGTCGGCGCGCAGCGCGACCGAATCGTAGCCCTGGACCAGCGGATAGAGCAGTTCGTGCAGGAATAGAGGCTGCTGCTCGGCGAGGCGTTTTTCAAAGTCGTCGCGCTCGAGCATCCGCGCCACGCTCAGCTTGGCGGCGATCTCGATCAGGCCGCGGACGTCGAGCTTGTCCATCCATTCGCTGTTGAAGCGGACCTCGGTGAGCGCGGGATCGAGGATTTTCGAGACCTGGCGCTGGTAGGTCTCGGCGTTGGCGACGATCTGCTCGCGCGTGAGCGGCTTGCGCGTCTCGGAGCGCCCGGTCGGATCGCCAATCATCGCGGTGAAGTCGCCGACCAGGAAGATCACGGTATGGCCGCGGCGCTGGAAGTCGCGCAGCTTCTTGAGCGTTACGGAATGGCCGAGGTGAAGGTCGGGCGCGGTCGGATCCATCCCGAGCTTGACCCTGAGCCCGCGCCCTTCGCGAAGCTTCGCCGTCAGCTCATCGCCCGAGATGACTTCAGAGGCGTTGCGCCCCAGCTCCTGCGCCTGCTCTTTCGCGTCGCTCTCTTCCAACACCTTGCGCTCAGTGCATCAATTGCGTCAGGCCGCCGGGATTCTGGAACTTCGAGATGTTGTCATACTGCGGCGAGTAGCGGTCGGCCCACAAATCCTCGCCGTTGGCGTCAGCGGTGAAGATGTGCGTGGCGTGCTGATCCTGGAGGTTCCAGTACTGTTCGATGATCCCCCCGCCGAAGTACTGCTGCCCCCACTCCGGATGGAGCCGGTCCTCGCGCGCGCGCAGCCCGATATTCACCACCTTCCACAGCGCCATGTTGGAATCGTACAGGTCCTCGTGCACGTTGGCGAAGTAGGCTTGCGCGGTGTACATGATGCGCTTGCCGTAGCAGTAGCCCGAGCGCATCGACTCGATCCGCCGCACGTCGGTCACCCACACCGGCACCACTTCCCATTTGCCCCACGACGGCTTCGCCCATCCGAGCGGCATATCGTAGTTGTCGGGAAACTTGCCCATCGCGGTAGTCATGTCGACCAGCGCGAGAATATTCTGCTGACGTAGGAACTGGCCCTCGAACATTGAAGCGCCGCCGTTCCATCCCACCCGCTGATCGTCGTGCGTGGCGTCGCTGTCAAACAGCGGCGCGCATCGAGCCGAAGTCGAAAGCCGCATCGCCTGGCGCAGCGCCGGAATGAAAACGTAGTCGTCGGGGAGCCGGGTCACATCCTGCCAGAACAGCGTCAGGTCGGCCGAATACTTCGCCTCCTCCGGCACCTCGACCATCAGCCATTCGCCGTACCACGCTCCCGTCGAACCGGGCTCGGTGTGCGAGATGCCGGGGTACCAGTTGTAGGCAAGCTGGCGGTAATTGTAGTCCACGCGAGTGCAGGCCTTGCTGCCGAACTTGTCCATCGTGCAGAACGACGACGGCGTCCCCGAGTCGGGCATGCCGACATACAAATGGCCGCCGGGACGGAAGGTGACGTCGGCCGCGATCTCGGTCCCCTTGTCGGGGCCCGACGGATGCGGAAACGGAACGCCCGAGACATAGTTCTCCAGCTTGTAAGCGCCGTTGGGCAGCTTGAGAAAGCGGGTCTGCGCCGAGTACTTCTCCACCGCGTCCCAAAACGGCTTGGGCAGCGGATGGATCGTCGTCGGACCCACGTCCATCTCGATGTCAGGCGGCATTTTCCAATCGACGCTGCCGTCAAACAGCGCAATCATCCCGTCTGGCATGAAGGCCTTGAACTGCTGCCAGTTCTTCAAGGTGATTTTGGTGCCGGGCGGGATGGCGTTCTCCACCGCCCCGACCGATGCCACGCTGAGAAAGCAGAGCGCGAGGCCGATGATTCCAGGCAACAGCTTCCGAATGCCGCTCATCTCGAGGTCCCTCCCTGTTCCAACGAGGAAACTCACGCTTCCTGCGTGCGATTACACACGGTCGAGCACGATTACCAGGAATACGATCGGCAAGTACAAGAGCGAAGCGAACATCACGCTGCGCGCTGCCGCGGCGGCATTCGGGTTGCGCGCGAGCCTCAGCCCGAAAGTAAGCATCATCGCGCCCAGCGCGACTGCGACCGCCAGAGAGATCCACCCGGCGAAGCCCAGCAGCGTGGGCAACGCGCCCGCCGCGATGAGCGCCAGGCAATCGAGCAGGATCACCTTGTCCACTGGATTACCGCGTCCGCCCGCGAGCGGCAGCATGCTGATTCCCGCGCGCGCGTAGTCGCTTTGGTAAAGCCGCGCAATCGAGAGCGAATGCGGAAGCTGCCACAGGCACATGATGAGGAACAGGATGAAAGGCTCCAGCCCTAGCCTGCCGCTGGCCGCGGCCCATCCCGCAACCGGCGGCAGCGCTCCGGGCACCGCGCCGACGGCATGGCAAATCCACGAAACCCGCTTGAGCGGCGTGTAAGCGAACAGGTAGAGCAGCGCGATCGTGGCGGTCACCGCGGCGGCCAGAAAATTCGTCGCTGCCCAGAGCCAGGCACATCCGGCGACCGTCGCGACGAGGCCGAACACCAGCGCCTCGGGCGGGCTCAGGCGTCCCTCGGGCAGTGGGCGATGCTGCGTGCGGAGCATCAGCGCGTCGATGCGGCGCTCGAAGTACTGATTGAGCGCGAGCGTGCCGCCGGCGGCGAGCGCGGTGCCGAACAGCGTATTCAGCGCAAGCCACAGATCAAAGCGCTCGGCGCTGCCGAGATAGAAGCCGACCAGCGTGGTCAGCAGAACCATCGCGAGCACGCGCGGCTTGGTCAGCTCGAGATAGGCCGCGGCGCGCTTGCGCGCGCCGCTCGCCGATGCGAGCGCAACGGCTTCGGCGCTCATGCGCCCACCTCTGGCCGCACCGACGCACCCAACCTAGGCGCACGTGCTCGCGCGCTCTCAGCGGCGCCGGCGACGTGCGACGCGCGCTCGAGACGCCATGCGCGCAAGGTCAGCGCTAGGCAGGTTGCGAGCACCGCCGCGCCCACCGCGACGTGCGAGGTCGTCGGGACGACCGCGCGGCGGCTCAGAACCGTCGCCGCGCCGAGCCCTATCTGCATCGCGAGCAGCAACAGCAACCCCAGCGCCGCGCGCCGCAACGACGGCTCATCACGATATTCCCGCAGCGTGCGCGCGACCGTCCATAGCACCATCGCCGTGACCACCACCGCGCCGCATCGATGGGCAAAGTTGACCGCGATCGGCAGCGAGAACATCGGCGGCACCAAGTGGCCGAAGGCGAGCGGGAAGTCGGGAATCGCGAGGCCAGCATGCATGTGCCGCATCAGCGCGCCGATAATTATCTGCAAGTAGATGATCGACGTGGTCGCGGCCGCCAGCGGCGTCAGAGACGCCCGACCGTGCGAGCGTGCCACCGGCACCATCGCCTGCCCACCCGGACTGGTGAACAACGCTATTGCGACCATCAGGCAAAAAAATGCCTGCCCGGTCATCGCGTGTGCGACCGCGAACGTCAGGGGCAGATTCAAAAGCACGGTTATGCCGCCGAGCACGGCCTGCACGACCACCAGGGCGACGGCCGCGAGCGCTGTGTACCGGACCCACGCGCGCCGCTCGACGATCCAGACCCACAGCGCGAGGGTTAGGGTGAGAATCGAGACCGTGCCGGCGATCGCGCGATGGCCCCACTCGAAAAGCACTCCCGCCCCCCACTGTTGTGGGATCAGACGGCCGGCGTCGAGCGGCCACGACGGCACCGCCATCGCGGATCCGGTCGATGTCACCAATCCTCCGGCGAAAACCAGGACGAAGGTCGCGGCGGCGGCGAAAATAGCGAAACGATGGAGCGCCACCAACGACGCGGAAGCGCGCGGCAACTCGGGTGAAGCTTGAAAATCGGATCGTGTGGTCTGCGAGAACGCGCTCACGTTTATTCCGTACCCGTCCGCACGGGTCTTTGTCGAACTCCGCGACAAGACCTCACGTCAGGACCTCATGTCATTAGAATCGCGAACAATGCTCTGCTCGAAAAACAACTCGGGCTAACGCACGATATCAGCCCAAGCGGACCGTTGCCAAGATTGCTCGATTATTCCGCGCCTGGCTCGGCAGTGCCACCTTCGGGCATTTTCCGCGGGCCTCAGGCCACTCGCACGGTACCGCTCGCCGACTGCGAAGCCTCCGGGGCCTGGAGCGGTTCGACGTCGCGCGCCACGAACGCCGGCCGCATGATCGAGAAGATCGACGGCACCAGGGTTATCGCCGCCAGCCAGTGCGTGAGCATCAGCAGCGCCAGCAACAGCGCCATCTCAGCCGAGAAGCGCAGGCTCGACATCCAGTACCACGGCAACACCCCGCCGACGAGCGTCGTGGCCGTGAACGTGACCGCCATCCCCGAGGTGTTGATCGCGCGTTTGATCGCGCCGTCGTAGTCGTGAAGCCGTCCGTACTCGCGCTTGATACGGTCCACCACGTACAGGATGTAATCGACGCCGATACCCATCCCGACCGCGGTCACCGGCAAAGTGTTGATATTGATCCCAACGCCCTTCAACCCGATGTACAGAAAGCTCACGACGCCGGCCGCGATGAGCGTCATCAGCACCATCGCGCCCGCAGTCAACGAGGCGTAGCTCAACGCCACTAGCGTAAAGACCACAGCCAGGATGAGCAGCGTGCTGACGCGGTCGGAATAGGCGATCTCGTCGTTGAGCGCCGCGGTCAAGCCGATACTGCCGCCGGCGAGCACGAATTTCACGTGAGGCATTGGATGAGCCGCGATAAACTTGTTGGCGCGGGTCAGCGCCTCGAGCACGGTCGAGCCCTCGATGTCCCAGTAGTAAACGACGAACTGGCCGTAGCGCGCCTGGTAGTCCATGTACTGAAAGATGATCGTCGGCGACGGCGCCGAGGACTGGTACATGAAGAGCATCTGGCCGATGCCCTTGAGATCGCGCGGATACACCTCCCATACCGGATCGTTGTAGTGAAAGAGGCTGTGCAGGCGCCGCACCAGGGTTGTGGTGTAGCGGCTGCCGCTCGCCTGCGGTTGCGCGAGCATGTAGTGGCTGAAGTCGTCGAGCAGGGCGAGCAGCTTCGGATCCTTCATCGCGTTGGCGTGGTCGCCTTGAAGGTAGATCACCAACTCGTTGGAGCCGCCGTAAGAGCGATTGATGTGGCGCGAGGAGACGTTGAAGTCGGAGTCCTGCCATAGCAGCGGCGATCCCGGCTCGGTGTAGCCGATCGGCAACTTGACCGCCTGCTGAATCCCCAGCACCACGACCACCGCGGCGATCCCGAACACCACCCATCTTCCGCGCCGGCTCGTACAGCTCTCGCCCACCCAGTGCAGGCCCGACGCCATCCAGTGCGGGACGTAGTGCTTGGTGATCTTTGGCGTCGGCAGGATATCGAGCAGCAGCGGCACCAAAATCAAAATGGTGAAGATGTTGGAGAAGCCCCAGAAGCTCGCGAAGAAGGCGACCTTGCGCACCAGCGGGATGGTGGCAACGCCCAGCACCAGGATGCCCGCGGCGTCGGCGAGGATGCCGATCGCGCCGGGTAAAAACAGCTCGTCCATCGAGTCGCGCACGGCCTGATGACGGTCGCCGGTGCGCTCGAGCTCCTCGAAATAGCGCTCGAGCAACTGCACGCCGTGGCTCGCGGCCCGCGCGGTCACCAGCAATGGAATCACCAGCACCAGGACGTCGAGGTTGTAGCCGAGCAGTCCGAGAAAGCCGAGTCCCCAAATGACCTGCGCCGCCGCCCCGACCATCGGCAACAGCACACCATAGGCACGGCGAAAATAGAGCACCAGCGACAGCACTATAAACAGTCCGGTGACGCTGAAAATTTCCGCCAGCTCGCCCTTGTAGTACCAGCACCAGGCCTTCAGCACCGGCTCGCCGGTGGCGTACATGACCGTGTTGTCGTCTTCGACGGCGTGCTTGATTCCGGCCAGGCGCCGATGCATCTCGCCGTAGTCGACCTGGCCCTCGTTGAACCCGGCCGTGACTATTGCGCTCGTGGCGTCGGCCGAAACCAGGACGCCATAAGCGAGGCTGTGCAGCACGTCATACTTCAGGCGCGCGAGGTCGGCGCTGGAGGTCGGAATCTGCTCGGGCAACAGCGGCCGCGAGATGATCAGCCCGCCGCTGGTCGCGACTACCTTGCGCGCGTTGGTGCCGGTGATGGAGTTGATCAGGTCGTGATCGACGCCGTCCATCAGATCGAGTTGCTGATGGATGAAGCGAATCTTGTTCAGCGTTTTGTTGGTAAAAATGTCGCCGCGTTTGACCTGCAACTCCACCGTCATCACGTTGGCGGTGCCGAAGATCTCCCGGAAGTGGTTGTAGGCCGCGACGTAAGGATGGGCTTGCGGCAGGAGGTCGCTGAACTTGCTGTACATCCGCACCGCGATCGCCTGGTAGGCGAAGAAGACCGTGAACACCGCGAGGAAGGCGAGCGAAAACCAGCGATGCCTAAGCGTCAGCCGGACAATCGAATGAACCAGACGTTCAACCATCGAAATCCTGTGGCGGAATAGGCCCCCGGCGCACCGCCGCGAGGTTTTCCATCTCAGGATGCGAGCGGGGGACCGAGGCCAGTCAATCGAGGCACGATATCAACCCCGGCCAACCCTCGCCAGTGGCGCGCTGTCGCCTGCGCGACAATCAAAGTTCATGTCAAAGTCATGCCCGCCACGTTTGTCGCCACGCGGTGCTTTGCGATAGTAACTCGATTGCCAGACGCACTGCGTGGAGGTTGAGCGGGTGAACCATTTCGCGACTCTGGCCGAGCTTTTCACCGCGCAGGCGGACAGGCTCGGCGATCGGGCCTTCTTGCGAGACAAGACCGGCAAGGCTTGGCGCGACCACTCCTGGAATGACATCGCCGACGAGGCCGCGCGCCTGCGCGCCGGCCTGCTTGGACTTGGATTGGAGCGCGGCGATCGAATCGCAATCCTGTCGGAAAATTGTCCCCGCTGGGTGGTGGTCGATCAGGCTGCGCTCGGGATGGGCGCGGTGGTCGTGCCCCTATACACTACCGCCGGCGTTGAGGAGACCCGCCACATCCTCGCCGATTCGGCCACGAGCCTGGTCGCGGTCAACGGCGATGCGGCGGTGACGAAGATCCTGGAGATTTCGAGCGATTTACCCGACCTCCAGGGTATCATTCAGATGACCCCTTCCCAGGGCGCGCCGCCGTCATACGGGGGAAGGGGAAAGCTCAGAATTCTCACTTTCTCGCAGATGACCGCCCATCCCGCTGAGCCGCCGATGGAGGGCTCGCGCCAGGACCTGGCGACGCTCATCTACACCTCGGGCACCACGGGGCCATCCAAGGGCGCGATGCTCACGCACGGCAACCTGCTGGCCAATAGCGAATCGTCGCAGGCCGCGCTCGATCTCAACGAGCAGGACATGACGCTGTCGTTCCTTCCGATCGCGCATTCGTTCGAGCGCTCCGCCGGCTACTACACGGTGGTGCTCGCGGGCGGCACGATTTCCTACGCCGAGGGGCTGGGTCAAATCGCGCAGAATCTGCTCGAAGTAAATCCGACTATCGTGCTCACCGTGCCGCGAGTGCTGGAGGCCGTTTACGCGCGCGTGATGCGCACGGTGGAGGCGGCGTCGGGTGTGCGGCGTGCGCTGTTCAAGGCCGCGGTCGCCACCGGAGCGCACGCGGCGGTTTACCGGCACGAGGGCCAGTCAGTGCCCGTCCGCCTGGCGGCCCCGATGGCGCTGTTTCGCAATGCGGTGTTCGCGCGCATCCGCGCAATCTTCGGCAACCGGCTGCGCTATTTAATCTCGGGTGGCGCGCCGCTGCCGCGCGACATCTTCCGCTTTCTGGCCGCCGCCGAGGTTCCGATCGTCGAGGGTTACGGGCTGACCGAGGCCTCGCCGGTGGTCTCGGTGAACCTGCACGGACATACCAGGATGGGCACCGTGGGCCGCGTGATCAGAGACGTTGAGGTCCGCACCGCGCAAGACGGCGAATTGCTGGTGCGCGGGCCCAACGTAATGGCGGGTTACTACAAGATGGAGACCGAGACGCGGGAGGCGATCGACCCCGATGGGTGGCTCCATACCGGCGACATCGCGCGCATCGATCACGACGGCTACATCACCATCACCGACCGCAAGAAGGAAATTATCGTACTGTCGGGCGGCAAGAACGTCTCGCCCGCCAACCTGGAGAACCGGCTGAACTCCGACCCGGCGATCACGCAGGCCTGCGTGATCGGCGATCGGCGCAAGCACCTGGCCGCCCTGCTGGTGCCTGATTTCGAGTACCTGGCCGCCCAGCCCGAGTTCAAGCTGATCGCAATGCGCCCGCCCGAGCAGGCCGTCGCCGACCCGGCGCTACGCGCTTTCTATCAAGCCCGCATACGCGAGCTTAACAAGGGCCTGTCGGACGTCGAGACCATCGTCGCCTTCGCGCTGCTGGCGCGCCCCTTCAGCCAGGACAACGGCGAGCTTACGCCGACGCTCAAGCTGCGGCGCAAGGTCGTGATGGAACACTATCGCGCTGTGATCGAGTCCTTGTACGGAACGGAAACGGGACGCGCGTAACCGACGGAAGCGGGACGCGCGTAATCGAATAGATAGTCACTCGACCAGGTAGTAATCGACCGTCGAGACCAGGCGCAGTTTCTTTTCGATCGAAGAGCGCTCCTCGGCCGGGTTGGGCGTTTCGCCGTCGCGGCTCAACACCTGGAAAACGCCCTCGCTGGCGCGCCGAATCGCGCCGAGATGGCTGTTGGAGTCAGTGGCGAACTGCTGCGCCAGGGCACGCGCGCTCTTGGTCGCCTGCGCCAGCATCGCGGGCCGGATGTCGCCCAGGCGGGTGAACAGGTAGGCCGGGTTGGCGGCGGCGCTTTCGATCGGCCGCCCGTCCAGGACCACGCCCTGCCGAATCAGCTCGCCGGTGGTCTGGCTCGCCGCGCGCACCGCGTCGACCTTGGTGGTGCGAATCTCGTAGCCCGCGGTTACTACATAGCGCCGCGCGGCCTCGACGTTGGGCGGCCCCATCAGCGCAGCGAATGCGAACTGGTCATTGACCCGCGTCGGCAGAGGTTCGATTTCGCGATCGATGAAGCCGGACTTGTCGATGAAGGCGCGGACGAGCTCGCGGTCGCGCTCGCTGACGGTGCTGACTGCGCTGATATCGGAGCCGGTCGCACTGAAGATCAAGGTCCATACGGCGAGGTCGGCTTTGACGTTGCGTTCGGCCAGCCCCTTGACGCTGACGTAGCGCTCGGCGCGTCGTCCCTGGAAGAAACCCTGGCCGATAAAGTAGCCGCCCAATGCCGCCCCGGCGCCGACCAGCAGGCCGAGAATTACCGCGGCAGGAAACGAGATCGACCCGCGTTCCATCTTGCTCGCGCGGATCAGTGCTGCGAGTTCTCGTCGCTCTCGAGCGCGAGGATCGTGTGGATCGTAACCAGGCGCTTGACCACGTAGGAGCGTTTCCCGCGCGGGGTCTGGACCTCGATGTCATCCTGCTCGGCCTTGCCGATCAGCGCCCGTCCCAGCGGCGAGGAGAGCGAGATACGGTTGGCGCCTCCGTCGACCTCCTCCGGCACCACGATCTCATATTCGACGGTGACGCTTTCGTCGAGGTCTTCGAGCTCGACCCGGCTGCCCAGGCCGACCGTGTCGCGCGGGATCGAGTCGAGGTTGATCCGCGCAAGCTCCGAGACGCGCTCCTCGAGATTGGCCAGGCGCGCGCGCAGGAATTCCTGGCGCTGCTTGGCCATCGCCCACTCGGCGTTCTCCGAAAGATCGCCATGTGCGCGTGCGCGTTCCAATTCCTTGGGCAACTCCACGGTCAGCTCGCGCTTGAGATTGTCCATGTCCTTGCGCAGCCGCTTGACTACTGGAAGTTCAGCCATTGCTCTCCTGAAAACGCGACATCCGACTACTTAATCCAGCTAACCATAGAATCTTTTCAAGTGGCCCAAGCGGCGCCGAGCGCGCGCGGCTAGTCGGCCACGATCGACGTCAGACTGCGATTGACCCCCGGCACGCTCTGGATTTTCTGCACCACCAATTCGCCGAGCGATGAAACGTCGCTCGCCTCGGCCACGGCGATGATGTCGTGCGGGCCGGTGACCGCGTGGGCGCTGGAGATGCCCGGCACGTTGCGCAGCTTGGTTGCGACTTCCCTCGCCTTTCCCGGTGAGGTGTCGACGAGGATGAACGCTTTGACTGACATCTGCTCTTCCTCCTTGACTAGTCTGCTGGCGAATTTTGCTCGGCGAACCTGTCACCGATCGCGCGGCGGCCAAACCAGCTAGCGCGCCACCGGCGGAATTGCGACGCCCTGTTCGGTGTACATGTAAAAGCCGCGGCCGGCCTTGCGCCCCAAATAGCCGGCATCGACGTATTTCTTGAGCAGCGGGCACGGGCGGTACTTGTCGTCGCCGAACGTGCGATGCATCACCTCCATGATCGCGAGACAAGTGTCGAGCCCGATGAGGTCCGCCAACTCCAGCGGACCCATCGGCTGATTGGTGCCGAGCTTCATCGCGATATCGATATCGCTGACTCCGCCCACCCCCTCGTACATCGTGTAGATGGCCTCGTTGATCATCGGCAGCAGGACCCGGTTGACGATGAAGCCGGGGAAGTCCTCGGCGGTCATCGTGTTCTTGCCCAGCCGCTCGGCCAGCGTGCGAGTCTGCTCGAAGGTCTCCTGCGAGGTCGCGAGCCCGCGGATGATCTCGACCAGCTTCATCGCCGGCACCGGGTTCATGAAGTGCATCCCGATAAAGCGCGGGGCGCGGCTGGTGCGCGCGGCCATCCGCGTGATCGAAATCGACGAAGTGTTGGAGGCGAAAATGATCTCGGGCGGGCAGACCTTGTCGAGCTTCTGGAACAGCGCGATCTTGGCGTCTTCATTTTCGACCACCGCCTCGATCACGAAATCGACGTCGCGGAAGTCCTCCAGCCGCGCCGTAGGCTTGATGCGGCCGAGAACGCGCTCGCATTCCTCGGGTTTGAGTCGGCCGCGCTTGACCATCCGATCGAGGTCGCGTCCGATATTCTCCACCCCGCGCCGGCACAGTTCCTCGCTGACGTCGTGGATCAGGACCTCGAGGCCCGCCTGCCCCGCCACCTCGGCGACTCCGCCGCCCATCTGCCCCGAGCCCACGATGCCCAGTCTGCTAACCGCCATCAATTCCTCCCCGTCGATGCCCGCGTCGATTCAAATCGAAACTCGAAACTCCTGCGCGGCACATTTCCAGTCAAGTTCCCAACCAAGATTCCAATCAAGACATCCATCCATCAAGTTATCTCGGGCGGTTTGTCACCGGCTCGCCAGGTACCCTCGCCGCCGCCCGCACGCATCGAGCCGCGTACCCGGCGCACGTCCTCGGGCGACTGCCGCCCGGGCATCCCCAACCCGCGCATCAGTACGTTGGTCAACTCCGAGGTCAAACGGTCGCGCAGCGTCGGCTCCCCGCCCACCTGCGCGTCGAGCACCCGATCCACCTGCTCGCGCGTCAGTCCGTCGGCAGCGAAAATATCCACCAGGCCGACCAATCCCACCGTGCCGCCGGCCCGCTCGACGATGCTGATGACCTTGCCGCAGACCGGGCAGGTCCGGCGAATCAGTCCGGCCCATCGCCGGCAATAGAGGCAGCGCATGCGCTGGTTTCAGCCGACCTCCCATAGCTCCGAAAGCGAAAGCGGGCGCACGCGCCTGCCACAGGCCCGCTGCCCCGCTCTGATTTTGAAAGTACACCGGCCCATGAATTGCGGCAAGCCGCTTTTCTAAGGACGCGCGACGACGTTGCCTTGACATCGCAATCGCGGACGTAATACTCTTAATTGAGAATGGTTCTCAATTACAAAAAGGCGCTCGTCTAAGGAATCTCAAGTTGCCCACCGTCTTACCTTACTTTTTGTATTCTCTCGGCATCCTAGTGCGCGAGGGCTCGGAAGCCTTGCTGGTCGTCGTTGCGCTGCTCGCTGCGGTGCGTGAGGCCGGACAGGAGCGACGCGCGCGCGATATCTACGCCGGCGCCTTGCTCGCGATCGGAGTCAGCCTTGTGCTCGCGTGGGCGGTCAACCACCTTATTGCTGACGACACCAGCGACACGCTCGAGGGCGTTTTCCAGTTGCTCGCCGCGGCGACGCTCTTTTACGTCAGCTCCTGGCTGACCGCGCGCGGCCAGAGCGACCGCTGGCGCCACTTCCTGCACGACAAGGTCGAGGCGTCGCGCGACATCGCCGGGCCGTCAATCGCGCTCGGACTGACGGCGTTTTTGGCCGTGATGCGCGAGGGCGCCGAAACCATAGTCTTCTTCCAGGCGCTGCTCGGCGGAGCGACTGAAACCGTCGAGCGTCATGCGGTGATGGCGGGATTGCTGGCGGGCGCGGTAGCACTGGGCGTAATTTTCCTGGTCCTGCGCAAGGCGGCGTTTCGCATCCCGCTCGGCTCGTTCTTCACCGCGACCTCAGTGCTGCTCTACGGACTGGCGGTGATTTTCGTCGGCCAGGGAATTTCGAGCTTCCAGGAATCAGGCGTAATGCGCGCGACTTTCGTCGATCACGTGCCGACTATCCAGGCGCTGGGACTCTTTCCAACCTTGCAAACGCTCGCGGCGCAGTCAGCGATGCTCGGACTGGCGGCGCTCGCGCTGTTCGCGCCGGCCGGCCCGCGCAGACGCAAACGCGACGATGCACCGGCGGCGGCTGACGGCAAGGTCAGGTCGCGTATCGCGCAGCCTCTCCCGCGCTAGTTCGAATTTCTCATCGCTGCGGTCCTGTTGCCCGCGCATCGCGAAAGCTGTTACGCAGTTGTTCCTGAGGAATGCGCGCGATGCCGCCACTTGCCGACGATCCGGCCCCTAACGATCCGGCCTCTAACGATCTTGCCCACACGACGGCCAGCGAAACCACAGGGTCTAATCCCGCGCCCGAGCCGTCGCCGCCACCGCAACGCGGCGTAGTCGAATTTATATGGGGTGCCACGGCGACGGCGTTGGCGGTTTTCTACACCGCGGCCCTCGCGCCGTGCGCCGCGCTGGTCGGCCTGCTCGGCTATCCGCATCTGGCCACACCGATCAGCCGTCTGTGGGGATGGCTTATCGTGCACACCAGCGGCGTCAAGGTCGAGATCGACGGACTCGAGCATCTCGCCGGCCTGAAATCCTACGTCCTGGTCTGCAACCATCAGAGCTTCTTCGACATCTTTGCGATCTGTGCCTGGATGCCGGGGGAGCCGCGCTTCGTGGCGAAACAGGAGCTGGGGAAAATCCCGGTGCTGGGATTGGCGATGCGCCGTTCGGGGCACATCATGATCGACCGCGCAAAGGGCGGTCAGGCAATCCGCAAGGCGCTCAAGATCGCGCGGGAGGGTTTTTCGATCGTGGTTTTCGCCGAGGGCACGCGCTTCAGCGACAACCGGGTACATCCGTTCAACGACGGCGCGGCGTGGCTCGGGATCGCGACGCGGCAAAAATGCGTGCCGATGGCGGTCAGCGGAACGGCCAGCTTTTTTCCGCGTGGCGCGCGAATCGTGCGGCCGGGGCGGCGGATGCGCATGGCGATTGGGCCGCCGATCGATACCACGGAACTGCGCGGCGCCGATCGCGAGGCGCTGACGCGCGAACTCGAAGCGACCGTGCGTGCGCTCTTTCGCACCCAAGTGTAAGCCGGCGGGTTCGCGGCTGGAGGCCAGTGGCGCGAGCACAACTCTGCCGCCCGCGCGGATGGCGAAAAATTCAGACCTTGCGGTCGAAGATGAACAGCGGGACCTGGTTGGCAATCTTCGGATCGAGCGCGAGCACCCGGCGTCCATGATCGATCTTCGGCGCCGGAGGCTCGATACCCGCGCTCCTTAGTGCGGCCGCAACTTGCGCGACGTCTTCCGCCTCCAGCCAGAGCCCCGAAAGCCCCTCGCCGATAGCGGCGATCGCCGGCGCCGCCGCGGCGCCCGCGACCAGCCGGATTTCCGCACCGCCCACCCTGAGCGTCGCGCTGTCGCCGCTGGAACCGGGCGTCAATTCGAAGCCGAAGTTCTCGCGGTAGGTCTTTACCGCGTCTGCAAGATCGGTGGTCGCAACTTCGAGCGTATCGAACCGTTTCAGCAGTGCCATCGCTTCACTTTCACCCGTCTTTTCAGGATCCTCACCGCCACAGGATCATTCCTTCGCTGGCGCCATCGTGAAGTCGACCGTCGCTGTTTTGCCCGGCTCAACCGTCACCTTCCGCGTTTGTGTCCCGAGCTTTTCCTGCCACACCTCGAGCGTGTACTTCCCCGGCGGAACGTCCTTGATCATAAACTTGCCGCTGCTGTCAGTCACCTCATAGTACGGATTGCCGGCCACGAACCACCATCCGTGCATCCAGTTGTGCGCGTCGCAGCTCACGCCGATCAATTCCGGATATTTGAGCGGCGAGGTCACGATCACGTGCTTGAACGGCGGCTGCGCCATGTCGAGCGCAGGGTTGCGTTTGGACTCGGTGCGGACGCTGTGCAGGATGCCGTCGGAGTTGACGATAGCGACCGTGCTGCCCGCAGGAAAGGCGAGCACGTGCGGCCTGTACTGGCAGCCCTTCTGATCGAATTTTACATCCTTGAGCGGAACCAGCGGAACGCCCTTGGCGATGTCGGCGAGGCTCACGACGGCGTTGGCGATACCGCCGCCGGCGTCCACGATCAGGCTTTCGTCATAGAGTGGCGCGGCGCCGCATACTTCGCGGTCCTTGCTGACTTCGATCGGCTTGCGCGCGGGCGGCGCACCGGCGAATTTGACCGTACCGGCGATAGTACCGCCGTCCTTGACGTTCTCGGCCTGGTAGGCGCGAGCGCGCGCCGCGAGCGTCAGCGATGCGATGGTTATGTATGCGGCGGCGGCAGTGCGAGCGATGACTGCGAGGCGGGGCCGGTGGCGCAAAAGCTGCCTCTAATGTCGACCGCTAGGCCGCCAGCTTGGTGGCGATCACGACGCGATGGAAGGAGAAGCGCGCTATACGCTCGTTGCGCTCGACGCTGATCTTGTGGCCGTCGAGCACGTCGCGTACGAGTAGCCGCGTGGTCCATCCGAGATGTCTGGTCAGCGGATTGGCGATCCATACCAGCGAGTAGAGCAGCGGGTTTTCGCTCGCGAAATGGTTGATGAGGACAATCTTGCCGCCCGGCTTACACACTCGCAACATCTCCTGCATCATGCGCAGCGGATCCGGTACCACCGACATCACATGAAAGGTCGTCACCCAATCGAAGCTGTTGTCGGGAAACTCGAGGTTGAGCGCGTCGCCCTGGCGGACATCAATATGGCCCCAGCCGTTCTCGAGGGTCTTCTTGACCGCGTGCGCAAGCATGTCGCCGGAGGGATCGATGCCCACGACCTTGACGTAGGGCGGATAGGCGTCGAGCGAAATGCCGGTGCCCACGCCGACTTCGAGCACCTGCTGCCCCGGCCGCAGATTGAGCTGCTCGATTGTCTCGTGTTCGTGGTCCACGAAAATTCGTCCGAAGGTGTGGTCGTAAAAACGCGCCAAGTCGGAATAGACGCGGCTCTGATGCGGTTCGCCCATCGATAGTAAACCTCAACCCTCTGTGCGGATTACGCCACCGCGGTTACGGCGCGCGCATCGCGACCCCCCAAAACTTTCTATCCCGGCGCTAGGCTGCCGCGTTGATGCCCCGCGTCTGGCGTTTGAAGGAGGCGATGTCGCGTTTGCGAAAACGCCACTGACGTCCCTTCTTGAACGCGGGCAGAATACTGCGGCGTGCGAATTCGTTGACCGTGTCGGGGCTCAGATCGAGCAGAAAAGCCACTTCCCGTGAGTTCAAAAGCACGTCGTCTTTGTCTGCCATGGTCGTGCTCTAAAGCTCGCGCTTTTTAATATGAACCCTTCGATCAAGTCAAGGCATTGTGGCAAAACGCCATCCGCCGCGCCATCGCGGAACGACGACCGGGGTCCGGCATCCTGCCGCAAGGCTTCTGTGCCGCAATTAACCTCTCATAACATCTATTAGACGCTTATAGCGTTCAGCCGGCGCATCGAGATCAGGTAATCGTACCACGCCCGCGTCACCACGAAGCACGAGAACACGCCGGTCAGCACGCCCACGCAGAGCGTGACCGCGAAGCCTTTGACCGGCCCGGTGCCAAATTGGAACAGGATCAGGCCCGCGACGAAGGTCGAGATGTTGGAGTCGCGAATCGCGGACCACGCGCGCTCGTAGCCGAGGCGGACCGCCTCACGCGGCGTTTTGCCCCCGCGCAACTCCTCGCGCATCCGTTCATTGACCAGCACGTTGGCGTCGACCGACATTCCGAGCGTCAACACGATCCCGGCGATTCCGGGCAGCGTCAGCGTCGCCTGCATCGCCGCCATCACGCAGATGAGCAGCAGGATGTTGAGCGAGAGTCCAAAGTCGGCGAGCAAGCCGGCTCCGCTGTAGTACACGGCCATGAAGGTCAGCACTACCAGCGCGCCGACCACGAACGATCGCTCGCCCTGGCGGATCGAGTCGCGCCCCAGCGACGGTCCGACTGTGCGTTCTTCGATAATCTCCACCGGCGCCGGCAGCGCGCCCGAGCGCAGCACGATCGCCAGTTCGTGCGCCTCGTCGTAGGTGAAGTTGCCGGTTATCTGCACGTGGCCGCCGGGAATCGGCTCTCTGATGACCGGAGCGGAGTAAACGACGTTGTCGAGCACGATCGCGATCTTGCGGCCCACGTTGGCCGCCGTGATCGCGCCGAAAATTTGCGCGCCGCGCTGGTCGAGGTCGACGGTGACATACGGACCTTCAAGCTGCCCGCCGGGACGCACGCGCGCGTCGGTGATGGTGTCGCCGGTGAGCAGTACGGCGGACTCGACCAGGTAGGGCTCACGGCCGCCACGGCTGGCGGGCCCGTAGAGGATTTCGTCACCCGGCGGCGGGCCGTCGCGCAACGCGTCGGAGACCGAATGATTGTCGTCGACGAGCTTGAACTGGAGCACGCCGGTCTTGCCGATCAGCTCCTTGGCGCGCTCGGGGTCCTGAATACCCGGGAGCTGCACCAGGATCTCGTCGTTGCCCTCCTGGGCGATCGTGGTCTCACGAACTCCAAGCTGGTCGATTCGGTTGCGGATGGTCTCGAGCGCCTGCTCCATCGCATTGCGCCGTACCTGTTCTAACTCCATCGGCCGATAGGTCATCCGGTAGGTCGGTCCGGTGTCACCGGAGTTGGGCGCAAGCCCGATGACAATGTCGGAGAAAAGCTTGCTCGCGAGATCGAGAAAGGCCGTCCGCTCGTCCGCACTCGCCAAGGTCACCAGCACTGCGCCCGAAGGATCGACGGTGACGCTCTTAAAGTCGAGCTTGTTCTGCTTCATCTGCTGCTTGATGTCGTCGGCGACGCGGCGCAACTGGGTTTTGACCGCCTCGTCGAGTTTGACCTCGAGCAAAAGATGCGTGCCGCCCTGGAGGTCGAGCCCCAACTGGATTTTCGGTGTCGGGATGGTGCTCGTCCACCAATCGGGCAGCGCGCCGGTGACGCTGGGCAGCAGAATCAGCACCGCCAGTACGGTCAATATCCCGGCCAGATAGAGCCGGGTGCGGCCGCTGCCGCCGGTGAAGTGCAGCCACAAAAAAGCACCCGCTACCGCGAGCAGGATGATTATTGGTATGAAATCGGCGTTTGCGTTAGCGTTTTCCACTTTTCACTTTTCCACTTGAACTCGGCGAAGCTTTTGTGCGGCGAAGCTTTTTGATCCCGAATGGGCGCCCGTATTACTCCGCCTTCTGATTCTTTCCCACCGGAGGCTTGCCGTAGCTGGAGAGCGCGGTTATCTGGCTGCGCTCGACCCGCACGCGCACGTTTGGCGCGATCTCCAGGACCACCACTTTGTCGCCGATCTCATTGATCCGCCCCAAAAGCCCGCCCGTGGTCACCACTTCGTCGTTGCGCTTGAGTTTGGCGAGCATGTCGCGATGCTCGCGCGCCTTGGTGGTTTGCGGGCGCAAAAAGAACCAGTAGAAGGCGAGGATCAAGAGCGAGAACGGCACTCCCGGCCCATACAGCAGTTGATCGATAAGCGTCGGCTGGCCTGCCGCCGAAGGAGCGGCCGCGCTTTGCGCCCACGCGATTCCTTCAAAAAACATCGGTCACTTTACCTTTTACTTCGTGCTCCGCGTACCTTTTAATCTCGCTCCGCGCTCTGGCCGCTGCCCAGCCGCGCCAGCGTCCCGGCCGCGAACTCCCGGTAGGTGCGAGATGCGATAGCAGCTTGCATCCCGGCCATCAAGCGGGCGTAGAAATAGAGATTATGTTCCGTTAGCGCGCGCGCCGCCAGAATCTCGCCGGAAATATATAGATGGCGCAGGTACGCCCGGCTGAGTCTGGTGCACGTGCGGCATCCGCATCCCACCTCGAGCGGCCGCGGGTCGCGGGCGTGCACGGATTGTTTGATCGAGATGCGGCCGTCGCTGGTGTAGGCGCTGCCATTGCGCGCGTTGCGCGTCGGCAACACGCAATCGAACAGGTCGTAGCCCATTCCCACGGCGGCGACGAGATCCTCGGGCGTGCCGACGCCCATCAGGTAGCGCGGGCGCTCCGCCGGCAGCACGGTCGCGCTCAGCGCGGCCATCTCGAGCATCTGCTCTTTGGGCTCACCGACCGCAAGCCCGCCCGCCGCGAAGCCGTCGAACGGCAATGCGGTTATTTGCGCGGCACTCCGCCGCCTGAGTTCAGGATAAACGCCGCCTTGGATTATCCCGAACAGCGCCTGATGCGAGCTGCGCCGCGCGCCGACGCATCGCTCAGCCCATCGCGCCGTCAGTTCCAGCGAGGCCTCGGCCCGCGCGCGCTCGGCCGGATACGGCGTGCACTCATCGAGCGCCATCATCAGGTCCGAGCCGATTCGCTCCTGGATTTCGACCGCGCGCTCCGGCGTCAGCATGAACTCGGAGCCGTCGAGGTGCGAGCGAAAACGAATTCCGCCGGGACCCACTTCATTTAGTTTGGCGAGGCTCATCGCCTGAAAGCCGCCGGAGTCGGTCAGCACCGCGCCGTCAAATCCCATGAAGCGCCCCACCCCGCCGAGTTCCTCGATAAGCTCGGCGCCGGGGCGGAGCGCGAGATGGTACGTGTTGGCGAGCACCAGCCGATAACCCAACTGCCACAGCTCATCGGGCGCCATCGCCTTGACCGCCGCGCGCGTGCCAACCGGCATGAAAGCCGGCGTCGCGACTTCGCCGTGCGCGGTCGCGAGGCGGCCGATGCGCGCGTCGCCATCACGCGCGAGGACCTCGAAACCGAACACGGGCGCCGCGGTCTCGCGATGGTTCGGCATTTTCCCGCTCACAGGATCAACATCGCGTCGCCATAGCTCAGGAAGCGGTAGCGATGGCGCAGCGCCTCGCGATAGGCGTCGAGAATCTCTTCGCGCCCCGCAAATGCCATCACCATCGCGAGCACCGTCGATCGCGGCATGTGAAAGTTGGTCACCATCGCGTCGATCGCGCGGAAACGGAAGCCCGGAGAGATGAAAAGTCCCGTCGCGCCCTCGGTGTCGCCGGTGATGGCGTGGGATTCGAGCGCGCGCACGCTGCTGGTGCCGACCGCGATCACTCGTCCGCCAGTGCGCCGCGCCAGGGCGAGCGCCGCAAGCGTGGCGGGAGCGATCGTATACCACTCGGCTTCCATCGTGTGTGCTTCGACCAGGGGCGCACGCAGCGGCGTAAAAGTACCCGGCCCGATATGAAGCGTTACGAAGGCCGTGCGCACGCCCGCCGCGGCAAGCTTGGCCAATAGCTCGCGCGTGAAGTGCAATCCGGCCGTCGGCGCCGCCACTGCGCCCGGTTGTGCAGCGAAGACGGTCTGGTAATCGTCGCGGTCGGACGGCCGCGGCTCGCGATGAATATAATGCGGGAGCGCCAGCGCGCCGGCCCTCTCTAGGATGGCCTCGATCGGCACCGAATCGTCGCTCATGACCAACGGGCGGCCCGGACGTTGATAGCCAGCGATACGGAGCGCGCGGCCGTCGTCGAGGACGAGCCGCGTGCCCTCGCGGAGTCCGCGATGGCCCCGTATCAACGCGAGCCACGCGCCCGGCGGCTCGTCGACCGGACGCACCATCAGCAGTTCGATCGCGCCGCCGGTCGGCTTGCGCACGAAGAGGCGGGCGGGGAACACCCGCGTATCGTTGAGCACGAGCAAGTCGCCGTCGCGCAGAAAATCGCCGAGCTTGTAGAAGCGCGAATGCTCGATCGTACCGCCGCGCCGGTCGAGCACCATCAGCCGCGCCTCGTCGCGGCGCTCCAGTGGCTCCTGCGCGACCAGTTCGGGCGGCAAATTGTAGTCGAGTTCCGTTAGACGCATTCCGAGGGCGCGGCCAATTGCGCCGGCGCCAACAAATCAAAATATCATCGGCAGCGCGACGTCGATATGCTGGGGGCTGCCTGAAGAAGAGCCGTCACGAACGCCCTCTTCCTGCGCGGCCCGCGAGCGCCTACGCGATACGCAGAACGATCTTGCCGAAATGCTCGCTCGCCGCCATCATGCGATGCGCTTCGGCCACGTTCGACATCGGCACGACCTTGTAAATCGGCGGGCGCAGACGGCCAGCCTCGAGCGCGGCACCGAAACGCTTGAGCAGCGCGGCGATGATCTGCGCTTTCTCCTTTTCTGAACGGGTGCGCAACGTCGAGCCGATCACTTTGAGATGCCGCCGCAAAACCGCGGTCAGATCGATCTCCGTGCGCGCGCCCTTCATCAAACCGATCAACACCAGCCGCCCGCTTTGCGCGAGCGCTTCCAGGTTCGGAGCCAGGTAGGCCGCGCCGATACTGTCGAGGATGACGTCGGCGCCGCGTCCGTTGGTGGCGCTCTTGACCGCTGCGGGAAATGGCCCCGAGTTGTAATTGATCGCGACGTCGGCGCCGAGCTTGAGACACTGCTCACACTTGGCGTCGCTACCCGCGGTCACGATCGAGCGCACCCCGGTCTCCTTGCACAGCAGGATCGACGCCGTGCCGACGCCGCTGCCGCCGCCGTGCACTAGCACCGGGTCGCCGGGTTTCGCCTCGGCTAACATGAAGATGTTGAGAAAAGCGGTTATGAAAACCTCGGGAAACGCAGCGCCCTCCTCGTCGCTCATCGCAGCCGGGATTTTCATCGCCGAGCCGCTGTCGACCGCGGCGAGTTCCGCGTAGCCGCCACCCGCCAGCAAAGCCATCGCACGCTCCCCGACGCGCCATCCGCTGACTCCCGCTCCGATAGCCGCGACCTCGCCCGCGCATTCCATGCCGATGATCTCCGAGGCGCCCGGTGGCGGCGGATAGAAGCCCTGACGCTGCATCAGATCGGCGCGGTTGACTCCCGCGTACTTCACCCGGATCAGCAATTGGCCCGGCCCGGCCTTGGGATCGGGAACCTCGCCAATTTTGAGTACGCTCTCGTCGCCCGGTTTTTCGCAGACTACCGCCTTCATCGCTGGAACATCCTCCAACATGCGCCCGCGCGAGGCCCGCGCGCCGCCACAAACGGGGAGAGGGTCCGCGCTGGACCCTCTCCGAAAACGAAACCGCTAACGCCGCGAGCTAGATCTTGTAATCGATAATCGTAACGCCGACGTTCTGGAAGTTAGTCATCTCCTCGAGAATTTTCGAGGCGCCGTCCAGCCCGACCGTGCCGGTGATCATCGCCTTGGGATTGAGCTTCTTGGCCTCGACCATCTGGAGCATCCCGGGATAACGCGTCGATTGCATCCCGAGCGTGCCTATAATTTGCAGCTCCATCAACACCATTTTGTCGATCGGCACCGCGATCTCACCCTTCTCGGCCTGCGTCGTAAGCCCGATCTGGAGATGGCGTCCCTGCTTGCGCAGGCTGTTGATCGAGTTGCGGCAGGTGGCAGCGACGCCCAGCGCGTCGACCGAGACGTGTGCGCCGCCCTTGGTGATGTCCACGATCGCCGCCGCCGGATCGCCGGCCTTGGCGTTTACGATATGGCTCGCACCGACCTCTTTCGCCAATTCAAGCTTGCGTCCGTCGAGATCGACCGCGATAACGTTGGCGCCGATCGAGGACGCGATCTGAATCGCCGCAAGTCCGATTCCGCCGCAGCCGTGCACCGCGACCCATTCGCCCGGCCGCACTTGCGCGCGGTCGACGATTCCGTGATACGACGTCATGAAGCGGCATCCCAGCGACGCCCCTTCGAGAAAGCCAACCGCGTCAGGCATACGGACCAGGTTGAGGTCGGCGAACGGGATCCCGACGTACGAGCCATAGCCGCCATAATAGGTGACTCCCGGGATCAGCGGGGTGTTGCAGATGTTGGAGTGGCCGCTGCGGCAATACTCGCAGGTGCCGTCGCCCTGGCTGAATGGGACCAGGACGCGGTCACCCTTTTTGAAGTCTTTGACCTCTTTGCCGGTTTCCTCGACCACGCCGCAGAACTCGTGCCCCATAACCATCGGCATCGTCGGCGTAAGTCCCACCCACGTCCAATCGCCCGACCACAGATGCCAGTCGGAGCGGCAGATACCCTCCGCGGCGGTCTTGAGAATCGCGCCATTGGGAGGACACTCCGGATCGGGCATGTCCCTGACAACCAGCGGTTTGCGAACGCCTTCCATTACGGCAGCTTTCATCTTGTCCTCCTTGAAGCCAATCCTGCGTGCGGTCAACCTTTCGTATAGCGCCGCGTCTCGTGACTGGCAAACTGTTTCGGATCACGCCGCCAGCGCCCCGAGCGTGCGCTCGTAGCCGGCGAGGTCGGGAGCGTCGACTTCTACGCGATGCAGGTCGGCTCCCGCCTCCGCCTCGGCCGCGAGACGCTCGCGCGCGCCGGCGATGTCGCCAGCGTAACCCATCTCGTCCAGCAGCCGGCGCGAAACAGCCTCAGTCCCGGCCTTCGAGCCGCCCGCCCCCCACGCCTCGCGAATCCGGCGCACGTCGTCGCCGAAGCCGAACCGCGTGAGCTGCTCGCCATAGAAGGTGCCCATCCGCGCCACGTAGAACGACAGCATACCGGCCTGGATTGCGCGCGCGCGATCCGGATTGCTGGTCACATGAATCGTGCTCGGCGATTTCACCGCGACGGATTTGGGATCGCGCCCGGCGCTCGCCGCCACCGCGCGGAAATCCGCGATCGATTCCTTGAGCCGCCCGAGCGGAATCATCACCGGCAGCCATCCGTCGGCCTTTTGCGCGGTGAACTCGACGCTCTTTTGATTGAGCGACGCGATCCAGATCGGGATGTGCTTGCGCGGCGGCTCGAAACGCAGCGTGAACCCGCGCTTGAGCTTGAACAGCTTGCCGTCGTAGTTGAGCGGCTGACCGGCCATTAGCAGGTTGATGATATCGACATACTCGCGCATCCGGGTGAGCGGCGGATTGAACGTGACGCCATGGAAGTGCTCGATCACCTGCGGTCCGCTGGTGCCAAGCCCGATGATCATGCGTCCGCCGCTCAGTTCGTCGAGCGTCGCGAAATGCTGCGCGAGTGCGCCCGGCGTGCGCGAGTAGGTGTTGACGATTCCGGTTGCCAGGCCGATGCGCCGCGTGTGCTCGGCGAGCAGCGTCAAGCTGGTGAAAGCGTCGCGGCCCCATGCCTCGGCGACCCAGATCGAATGTGCGCCGGCCTCGTCGGCGGCGCGGGCGCGCTCGATCATTCCCTTGAAGTCCGGCTTGCCCTGCCAGTTGACGCCGAGCGCAATTTTATAGCCCATTTTTCACCAACTCGCCGATGCGGCTATTCCTTTTACCGCCATGCCGTCGCGACTGTCGAGCGCGAAACGCTCGGACGCGCGCGCGAAAAAGCAAATCGTTCACGAAGCCATAATCTTAAGGCAAAATGGCGACGTTTTGCGCACTTTTCGCAGACGCCCGTACCGGGTAAACTAATGACGTGGGTGATGCGGGGCGGAGCGGCTTTTAAGCCGTGTCTCACCGTACGTCTTGATAGGTCTTGCGTGTCGACCGACAACGAAGCTGAAAACAAGTCTGCGGCCACGGCCAAAGCCGCCGGCGGCGAAGACAAGCTCGCCGGGCGCAGGGTCGTCGTCGATTTCAGCCTGTTACGCCGCTATGGCGGGCGCAACTTTCGCGACCTCGGCGGCCATCCTACAGGCGAAGGCAAGCGCGTGCGGAGCAACATGATCTTCCGCTCGGCGCATCTGGCCGAGGTTCCCGAGGAAAGCCCGATAAGGTCGGCGGGGCTCCGCACCGTGGTCACGCTCCAGAGCCGCACCGAGATTTCGATCCTCGGGCCGCCGCACGCCGACGTGTTGCGCGAGGTGCGATGGGAGCATATCCCGATCGGCGATCGATGGTTTCGTGAGCGCGAGCCGATAAGCCTGATACCCGGCCGCGAGCATCATTCGATTCTTCACGACTTCCGCGAGGACTGGCGGACGTTCTTCAACATCCTGGCCGAGCGCGATGTCTATCCGCTGCTTTTTCATTGTTCGGCAGGACGTGACCGCACGGGGGTGGGCGCGGCGATGCTGCTCGAATTGTTAGGCGTGAGCCGCGAGCGGATCGTCGCCGACTTCCTCGAGAGCAACGTCGTGTTTCCCAAGATGCCGCTGGCGGCGGCGCAACTCGAGCCAGTGTTCGAACTGATCGACGAGTCCGGCGGCATCGAGGCCTTCATGAGCGAGGGTATCGGGCTGGATCGCGCCGACCTGGCGGCGATCCGCGAAGATCTTCTCGAAGATCTGCTCGAAGACCCCGCTACGTCCGACGACACGTCCGATCGCGACGAAGAATAGCGACTATTTATTTTCCCACTGCGGGGCGCGCTTCTCGGCAAAGGCGAGCGCGCCCTCGCGCGCATCGTCGGTGCCTTGCAGCCACTTATAAAGCTCGCGCTCGAGCTTGAGTCCGTCGGCGAGCGGCAAGTCGAGTCCGCGCAGCGCGGCCTGCTTGATTCGCTGCACCGCGAGCGGCGCGCTCTTGCAGATCTCGGTCGCGATTTCCTCTGACTTCGCCATCAGCCGGCTCATCGGCACCACGTGGTCGACCAATCCCAGGCGGAGCGCCTCTTCAGCGCCGATACGATTCCCGGTGTAAAGCATCTCAAGCGCGCGGCCGAGCGGAATCAGCCGCGGCAGGCGCTGCGTGCCGCCGCCCCCGGGAAGCCATCCGAGACGGACCTCGCCGAGTCCGAACTGCGCATGATCGGCCGCCACCCGGATATCGCAGCAGAGCGCCTGTTCCAGCCCACCGCCATTGGCGTGGCCGTTGATCGCCGCGATGATCGGTTTGGTCAGTTCGAACATCACTGGATACGGCGCGTCGAGCAGTTCCTCGTTGGGCCGCTCGACGTAGTTGGACTTGATATCGCTGCCGGCGCAAAACGCGCGCTCGCCGGCGCCGGTAAAGATCGCGACGCGCAGAGCAGGATCCTCGCCGAACTCTCGCCAGATTTGCGAAAGCCGCCCGTAGGTCTCGAAATCGCAGGCGTTGAGCAGCTCGGGGCGATTGATCGTGACGTAGGCGATCGGTCCCTTCTTTTCGAATAGCACCTTCATCGGAGGATCCTCCCTTGCTCTCCCCTCTTTAGCATCAGTTGCGATTTTTGCGATGCCGCATGGTGCCTCAGAAACGCAGAAGGGCCGCTCACGAGCGGCCCCTACACTGGCATTCGGACAGGAAACCCCTAAGCGGGCAGATAGCCGTCGCGCAGAAGAGACTTCGCAATGATCATGCGCTGCACCTCGCTGGTGCCCTCGCCAATTTCCGCCAGCTTCGCGTCGCGCATGAATCGCTCGACCGGAAATTCCGCCATGTAGCCGTAGCCGCCGTGGATTTGCACCGCCTTGATTGTCGTCCACATCGCGGTCTCCGAGGCGAACAGCTTGGCCATCGCGGCCTCGCGTCCGAACGGCTTGCCTTTGTCCTTGAGCTCCGCGGCACGGCACATCAGCACCCACGAGGCGTCGATCCGCGTCGCCATGTCGGCCAGCATCCATTGGATCGCCTGGAAATCCGCGATCCGCTGGCCGAACTGCTTGCGCTCCTTGGCGTAGGCGGTTGCCTCTTCGAACGCGCCGCGTGCGATTCCGGCGGCGAAGCCCGCGATTCCAATCCGGCCGCCCTCCAGCACCTTGAGCGTCTGGCTATAGCCCTCGCCCATCTCGCCGATCAGATTGCGCGCCGGCACGGTGACGTTGTCGAAAATCACCTCGGCGGTGTCCGAGGCGCGGAGCCCAAGCTTTTCGATTCGCCGTCCGTTGGAGAGCCCGGACGTGCCGCGTTCGACAATGAAGGCCGAGACGCCGGAGCGGTTCTTCTCCGCGTCCGTCACCGCCATCACGACGTAAACGTCGGCAACGGTGCCGTTGGTGATGAACATCTTCGCGCCGTTGATGACGAAGTTGTCGCCCTTGCGCACCGCACGGGTCTGCATCGCTGCCGCATCGGAGCCCGAACCGGGTTCGGTAAGGCACCATGCGCCCAGTTTTTTCGCCACGACCATCTCGGGCAGGTAGTGTGCGCGATGCTCCTCGGCGGCGAACAGATTGATGTGGCCGCTGGAGAGCGACATGTGCGCCGCGCAAGTCAACCCAACCGACGCGTCGTAGCGCGACAGTCCCTCGACCACTAGCGCCTGGCTTAGCGTGTCGGCGGCGCCGCCGCCGAAGCGCTCGGGAAACGAGATGCCGAGGAAGCCGAGCTCGCCGAGATGGCCGATCACCTCGCGCGGGAAGATTTCCTCTTTGTCCCACTTTGCCGAGTGCGGCTTGATCTCGCGTTCGGCGAATTGGCGCAGCGTCTCGCGAATCGTGCGCTGCTCGTCGCTAAGCTCGAAGTTCATCGCAGAAATTCCAACGTCGCTCGCCGGGCGTGCATGGTCATTCGCGCGGCTGCACGCTCTCGCTGAGCCATTTGACGATATCCTCGGTCGAGGCGCCGGGGGTGAAGACCTCTTTGACGCCCAACTCGCGCAACTTTTTGGCGTCGTCTTCAGGAATGATTCCGCCGCCAAAGACCGCAATGTCGCCGGCGCCGCGTTCCTTCAAGAGCCGCATCACTTCCGGGAACAGCGTCATGTGAGCGCCCGACAGGATGCTCAGGCCGACCGCGTCGACGTCTTCCTGCACTGCGGCCTCTGCGATCATCTCGGGCGTCTGGTGCAGCCCCGTGTAGATCACCTCGAAGCCGCCGTCACGCAGGGCGCGCGCGATTATCTTCGCGCCGCGGTCATGTCCGTCGAGCCCGGGCTTCGCGACCAGAATTCTGAGCCGTTTCTCCGCCACGTTAGATCCAACCTGGGTCAGTGTAGATGCCGAACTCCGTGCGGAACACGTCGCAAACCTCGCCGACCGTGCCGTCGCGCCGCACGGCCTCGCAAATCGGCTCCATCAGGTTCTCGCCCGAGCGGCAGGCCTCGGCGACGCGGGCGAGCGCCTCGCGCACGGCGACCGAATTGCGCTCGCGTTTCATCTTGCGCACCCGTTGGATCTGCATCTCCTCCATCGCGGGGTCGATCTTGAGCGTCTCGATCTTTATCTCCTCCGGGATGGTGTACTTGTTGACGCCGACCACGATCTTGATGCCCTGTTCGAGCTGGCGCTGATAGTTAAACGCCGCCTCCGCGATCTCGCGCTGCGGATAGCCGATTTCGATGGCCTTGACCATGCCTCCCATCTCGTCGATCCGGCGGATGTAGTCCATCGCATCGCGCTCCATCCGATCGGTGAGCGCCTCGACCGCATAGCTGCCGCCGAGCGGATCGATCGTATTGGTGACGCCGGTTTCCTCCGCGATCAACTGCTGCGTGCGCAGCGCCACCATCACCGCCTGTTCGGTGGGCAGCGCCAGCGTTTCATCCATCGAGTTGGTATGCAGCGATTGCACCCCGCCCATCACGCCGGCCAGCGCCTGAATTGCGACGCGCACGACGTTGTTGACCGGCTGCTGCGCGGTGAGCGAAACGCCGGCGGTCTGCGCATGCGTGCGCAGCATCATCGAGCGCGGATTCTTCGCGCCGAAGCGCTCCTTCATGATGCGCGCCCACATGCGGCGCGCCGCGCGCAGCTTGGCGACCTCCTCGAGAAAATCGTTGTGCAGGTCCCAGAAGAACGACAGGCGCGGCGCGAATTCGTCGACGTCGAGGCCACGCTTGACCCCTTCTTCGACGTAGCAAATGCCGTCGGCGATAGTGAACGCGAGCTCCTGCACCGCGGTCGAGCCGGCTTCGCGGATGTGGTAGCCGGAGATGGAGACCGCGTGCCAGCGGGGCACTTTTTTCGCGCAGAACTCGATCATGTCGGTCACGATCCGGATCGAGGGCCGCGGCGGGCTGATCCATTCCTTCTGCGCGATGAACTCCTTGAGCATGTCGTTCTGGATCGTGCCTGCGACTTTGTTCCACGGCACGCCCTGGCGCTCGGCAACCACGAGATACATCGCCAGCAGCACCGAGGCCGAGCAGTTGATCGTCATCGAGGTCGAGACCTTGTCGAGCGGGATGCGATCGAACAGGCGCGCCATGTCATGGACCGAGGAGACCGAAACGCCCTCGCGGCCGACCTCGCCGCGCGCGCGCTCGTGGTCGGCGTCGTAGCCCATCAGGCCTGGCATATCGAACGCGGTCGAAAGGCCGTCCTGCCCCTGCGCGAGCAGAAAGTGGAAGCGGCGGTTGGTGTCCTCGGCGAGGCCGAAACCCGCGAACTGGCGCATCGTCCACAGCCGCCCGCGGTACATCGACTCGTACACGCCGCGCGTGTACGGAAACTCGCCCGGGTTGCCGAGCGCGTTCTCGTAGTCGTCCTTTACGTCCTCGGGCGTATAGAGCGGCTCGATCTCCAGGTCGGAGACGGTCGAAAAGCGCACCGGGCGCTCCTGTCCTTTCTTATAAGTGCTGTCCAGCCATTCGCGTTTGGTGCTCACGCCTGTTTCACCGGTCCTCAAGTACGTGGCTCGAAATTATCAGCCGTTGAATCTCCGAAGTTCCTTCGTAAATCTCCGTGATCTTGGCGTCACGGAAGTAACGCTCGACCTTGAATTCCTTGGTGTAGCCGTAGCCGCCGTGGATCTGAATCGCCTCGGTCGCCGCCTTCATCGCGGTCTCGGCTGCAAAGAGCTTTGCCATCGCCGATTGCGTCGTGCAAGGCTGGCCGGCGTCCTTGAGCGTGGCAGCGCGATGGGTCAGCAGGCGGGCCGCGTCGATCTCGACCGCCATGTCAGCGAGCTTCCATTGAATCGCCTGGTAGCTCGCGATCGGCTTGCCGAAACTCTTGCGTTCCTGGGAGTAGCGCAACGACGCCTCGAGCGACGCGCGCGCGATTCCGATCGCCTGCGAGGCGATTCCGATCCGGCCGCCGTCGAGCGTCTTCATCGCGACCTTGAAGCCGTCGCCCTCTTTGCCGATCAGGTTGGTGGCCGGCACGCGCAGGTCGCTGAACGCGAGTTGCGCGCTATGCGAGCCGCGAATTCCCATCTTCTCTTCGATCCGCACCACCTGGTAGCCGGGATCCGAGGTCTCGGCGATGAAGGCGCTGATGCCGCGATGGCCCTGCGAGGGATCGGTGTTGGCGAAAACGATCGCCACTCCGGCCTCGGGGCCGTTGGTGATGAAATTCTTGGTCCCGTTGATTACGTAGCTGTCGCCGTCGCGAACGGCGCGAGTGCGCTGGCCGGCTGCGTCGGAGCCGGCCTGCGGCTCGGTCAGCGCGAAACATCCGATCCATTCAGCCGCCGCCATTTTCGGCAGGTAGCGCTTGCGTTGATCTTCGTTACCCAGGCCGAGAATCGGCCATGACGCGAGCGAGGAATGCGCCGAAAGAATAACCGCCGTCGAAGAACATTCGACCCCCAGTTCCTCGATCACGAGCGAGTAGCTGATGTGATCCAGGCCGGCGCCCCCGTATTGCTCGGGGATGAAGATGCCCATCATGCCGAGCCGTCCCAGTTCGGCGACGGCCTCGGCGGGAAAGCTATGGTTGCGGTCGACTTCGACGCCGACCGTGCTCAGACGCTCGCGCGCGAAGCGGCGCGCCGTGTCACGCGCCGCGCGCTGGGCTTCGTTAAGTTCCAAATCCATCACTATCCAAGACCATCGCTAACCGTCATCCGGGTTCGCGCCGGGCCCGGCCGGGCACCCTCTCGTTATCTTAGTAGACCGCGAGCATCGATAGAAACTCGCCAAGCGGGCCGCGATCGTACCGTTTGGCGCCTGGTTTCTTTCATTCACAGCTATTTGTGCGGCGCGCTGCGCCCTATTTGTGCTGCCACTTGGGGTCGCGTTTCTGCACGAACGCGCGTGTGCCCTCGACCCGGTCCTCGCTGGCGAAAGTCAGTCCAAAGGCCTCCTGCTCGAACCGCAACCCGGCGTCTTCCTCCATCGTGAACGACGCGCGCAGCGCGGCCTTGGCCTGCCGCAGTGCGACGGCCGACTTCGAGGCCAGCCGCTCGGCAAGCTTGCGCGCGGTCGGCATCAATTCGTCGGGCGCGACCACCTGGTTCACCAACCCGAGCGCCAGCGCCGTTTTTGCGTCGAACATGTCGCCTGTCATCACAAACTCGCGGGCGCGGGCGTGGCCGATTCGATGCGGCAGTCGCTGCGTGCCGCCGAAGCCCGGAATGAGCGCGAGGTTTATCTCGGGCTGGCCGAAGCGCGCCTTCTCGCTGGCGATTATCAGGTCGCACGCCATCGCCAGTTCCAATCCGCCGCCGAGCGCGAAGCCATTGACCGCGGCGATGACCGGGATCGGCAGGTCTTCGAAACTTTGCATCATGCGATGGCCCATGCGCGAGAACTCCAGTCCCTCGCCGGGAGCCATCTCGGACATCGCGGCGATATCCGCGCCCGCGACGAAGGCGCGGTCGCCCGCGCCGGTTACGATCAGTACGCGCACGGTGGAATCGCGGCGGACCTCGCCCAGCACGTGCGCGATATCCTCCAGCACGACGCGGTTGAGCGCATTGAGCGCGGCGGGCCGATTTACAGTCAGCGTCGCCACGGCGGCCTTGTCGAATGTGATCTCCCTGAGCTCCACTAGACTTTCCTCCTCGCCGTTCGTGCGGCCTCCGGGACGCGCGCCGTCGGGCATTTTCGTCGAAGATTTCTAACCGGCGCACCGGGTCCGCGCGATCAACCAGACTTTCGCGCAGACTTTCGCGCGGACTATCGCGTTGCCTGTGGCGGCGCGCCAAGCTTCTCGCGCACCATCCAGAGCCGATCGCCGCCCCAGAAAATCTCGCCGTCGACGACGAAGGTCGGCACGCCGAATACGCCGATTTCCTCGGCCTGGCGGCAAATCCGGTCGTGGGCGATACGGCCGTCGCCGTCGAGGAAATCAAAGAAGCTCCCGACCGGCGCGCCGGCCTCCGAAAGAACCGCTCGAATCGCTTCGCGGTCTTCGATATCCAGCGCGCGTTTCCAGAAGCGCTCGAAGACCAGATCGTTGTACTTGCGAAAGACGTCGTGGCGCTCGGCGTAGAGCATTCCGATCGCGGCAATCGACGAATCGAAAATTTTCTGCGGGCCGCGCACGGTCAGGCCGCGGCGATTGGCCAGGCGGCGCGCGTCCATGTAGCTGTAGCGGATACGGCGCCACTGATGGGCGTTGCGGCCTTCGACGGTGCCAAGGAATTCCGGGATCTCAAGCGTATAGTGCAGCCAATCGAGCCGCACGTCGAACTCGCGCTCCAACTCCCAGGCCGGATCCTTGGCCAGGTAGGCGTAGGGGCTTTTGTAGTCGATATAGACGCTGACGACGCGGGCGGCCATGCGCCGAGCTTAGGGCGGAACGCTCGGCCTTGCAACGCGCGCCGCCGCTTTCGCGAGCCCCTCGCCCGTGAGCTCCATCACCATCAAAGCGGGGACGCCGGTGTCGCCTGAGGGCTCCGACGGCGAAGGCGCGGCGAGCTTGCGCGGGAAGGGAAAGTAGATACCGGTCGAATCGGGCCCGTACTGCGCGATCAGCGGCTGTAAAGCCTCGTACGAGCCTTCGACGCCGATCGCCACGCGGCGCGGATGCCATTGGCCGAGCGCCCATTGCACCTGGAACATCCTGTTCGGGTTGAGCGTGGGAAAGGCGGGGCCGCCAAACCATCGTGGCGCCGTGCTCAATACCTGCGGTTTGTGCGCATCAAGCGTCGCGAGGTCTCCGCCGCCGGCAACGTATCTCTCGGCGGCGCCGAGCAGCACTTCAAATCGCGCCCGCGCATAGCGCTGCTGCATCTCGAGCGCGGTGACTTGCAGAGACAGCGCGAGCCGCTCGGGCGGAATGCGATAGAGCGTCACGCCACCGACGTCGAGCGGCTGCACTCCGAGCGTGGAAAGCAGATCGCGGAGCGCCGCTCGATCCTGGTCGGAGGGCGGGGTACGCACCCAGGTCGCGGCCGTCGGACGGCCGTTCTCGCTTTTGCTGAGCCAGTATTTCTGTGGGCCCACGATTATCGCAGCGACCTGCTCGTGCGCGAGCAGCGCCTTGAGTTGGTCGCCCGCGTCCGGGACGCCGGCGACGTCGTAAAGCGCCGCCATGATCGGCCATCGCGCGTACTCGGGCGGGGCCAGCGGCGAGAGTCCGATATATCCGCCGGCCAGCCGAAAATACATGTCGGCGGCCAGTTGCCACTGCATACCGTCGCCGTAGATCGGATTCGGCAGAGTCATCACGATCTCATCGGGTGCCAGGTATTGCCGATAAAGACCGGCCGAGAAGAAAGGCGGGATATCGAACGGGGCTTTCCAGAACCGCGCCGACAGATTGGGCAACATGAACGGCACCAGCGCCACGCCCAATACCCACTTGTGCGACGGGCGCACGTCGGCCGCGGCGAGCCACATCGCGACGATTATCGCGAGCGCGAGAAACGCATACGCCATCAGGCGGATCGGCACTATCTTGTTGAGCAGCGGAAACTGAAGAAGCAAGGTCCAGGGAGCGGCGATCGTCGGATGTCCGGCGACCACGACACGCGAACCCAAAGCAAGCAGGCAGAGGATGAGGAGCAGCTCAATCAGAATCCGCCCCACCGGCTCGCGAAATCGCGCTCGCGCGAACAAGACGGCGATCGCGATCAACGGCAACGCGAGATAGGAAGTGGTTTCCGCCAGGGTCGCCAGATACGTGCTCGAAATTGCGCCCAGGAACGCCGGCCGTCCCAGTTCGTTGATCGCGGTAGGGATTACAAAACTTACGAGGTCCGCCCCAAGCAACGTCGGATCCAGGACCGATCCAACCGAATGCCCAAAGGCGAACATGTAATACAGGTATGGAGAGACCATGATCGCGGCGATCGCGTAGGCCGCACCGATTGACGGTACTAGCTCCCAGAGCCGTCGCCGTATATTGGCGTCGGTGAACGCAAGCGCTAGCGCGAATGCGATCGCGCCCGCGAGGGTCGCGCTCGCGGCCACTTCGGCAAAGAACAGGAATTGCGCAGCGAGCAGAATAGCCAGCCCTGCCACGAAGCGCCCGGGCGCGATGTCATCGTGCAATCGGCGGAGCACCAGCCACGCCGCCAATGGGATCGGGAACACCAGCCCAACGTCGAGATGCGTGAGCAACGCAGACACGATGTAGGAGGAAAAGCCGAATACCCATCCGCCGACGATCGATGGCCAGTAGCTATGCGTGATCCAGCGGCACAAAACAAACGCAGACCATCCCGCCAGCGCCGGTGCGAGCAGGCAAAGAATGTTGTAGGCGGCGACGGGACCTAACGACCAGGTGATGGGCAGAGCCGCCACTGCTGCCAGTGGCACGATAGTCGCCCAGGCGAGACTGGAGCCAACCGGCGCAAACAGCAATTTTGTTGCGAAGGGGTTGAGACGATGTGTGATCGCGTACGCCCACCACGCCAGAAACCAGATCAGTTGAGGTGAGTCGGGGCCACGGCCCATATACCAGGTTGAGAAATGCCCGACTAACCCTCGGCCAAAGAATAGGAAGGAAAGCACTGAATAGAAGAAAAACGCGCCCATCGCCTGGCCGTCGAGCGCCCGCGAATTCGGATCGGCGTCAGCCCTCTGAGTTTCAGAGCCGGCGGCCGCAAGAGAGGCCGCTAGACCTTTTGAAGGCAGATCCGCTTCAAAGCCAGCGCGCACGTTTTGATATCTGATCAGGGCGCGCAGGCCTGACATGCAAACACGATAACTTAGTACTCCGGCTTGAAGTCGAAGTGATGGTACGCCTCGATGTACCGCACGGTGCGGGTTTTCGAGCGCATCATCACACTGTTGGTGCGTGCGCCGCCTGAGAAAAACCGCACTCCGAAGAGATAGTCGCCGGTCGTCACCCCCGTCGCGGCGAACATCACGTTGTCGCCGGTCAGCTCTTCGAGCGGAAAGCGCCGCTTGAGGTCCAGGATGCCGCAGCTCAGGCACGCCTCGGCCTCCTGCTGATTGCGCGGCGCGAAACGCGCCTGCATCTCGCCGCCCGCCGAACGTATCGCCGCCGCCGCGAGCACGCCTTGATGCGCACCGCCGGTGCCGATCAGCAAATCGATTTCGCTCTCCGGGCGCGTGGTGGCCACCGCCGCGGCCAGGTCGCCGGCCGAAAGCAGCTTGATTCCCGCGCCGGCGCGGCGGACCTCGGCAATCAAATTTTCGTGGCGGGGGCGATCGAGGATCGCGACGCGCAAGTCTTCGACGTAAACCTGCTTGGCCTCGGCCAAGGCCTTCAAATTGTCGGTGGGTGAACGGTCGATATCGATCACGCCGCGGCCGAGCGGACCGCAGGCGATTTTGTCCATGTACGTATCGGGACAGGTGAGCACTTTCCCGCGCTCCGCCAGTGCGATGCACGAGAGCGCGTTGGGACTGCCCGACGCCGCGATGTGCGGTCCTTCGAGCGCGTCGAGGGCGACGTCGACCTCCGGGCCCGCGCCGGTGCCGACGATTTCACCGCTGTATAGCTGGTCGGTCGAGCCCTGCTCGCCTTCGCCGATTACGATTTTGCCGTCGAAAGCGATCGAGTTGAGCGCCTTGCGCATCGCGTCGCAAGCGGCGCGGTCGGCGGCCCGTTCATCGCCCCTGCCGATAAAGCGCGCCACGGCCAACGCCGCCGCTTCAGTGGCGCGAACAACTTCCAAGGCGAGATTTCGCTCCATCGTCGGGGGGGCCTCCCATCAACCAAGCGTCGGCACTGCGGCGCTAGCGCGTCCCGAGCAGCGATTCGATCAGCCGGTAACCATCCATCACCGCGACGCCCGTGCGTGCGGCGTCGGCCTCCGTATAGCGCCGCGTGGCAGCACCTGTGCCACTTGCCGCGCCGAGCATAGCAAAGGGTACCGGTTCATTCGAGTGCGTTTTCAGTTTGCACGGTGTCGCGTGGTCGGGCATCAGCAGGATGCGAAAATCGCCGAGCGCCGGCAACTCGCGCAACAGCGGACCGATGATCAGCTCGTCGATACGCTCGATCGCCTCGCGCTTCAGATCCGCGCGCCCCATGTGACCCGCTTCGTCGGGCGCCTCGATATGCAGCAGCAGGAAGTCGCGGCGCTCGAGCGACTTGAGTCCGTACCGAGCCTTGGCCGCGTAGTCGGTATCGAGGAAGCCGGTCGCGCCGGGAACCGTTATTCGTTCCAACCCCGCGAGCCTCCCCAGTCCGTTGACCAGGTCGACCGCCGAGATGACCGAGCCCTCGATGCCGAAGCGCTCCTTCAGCGTCGGCACCGCAGGACGCCTGCCCTGGCCCCAAAACCATACCGAAGTCGCGGCCGGCTTCCCCGCCGATATCCGCGCGCGGTTGACCGGATGCCCGTGCAGAATCGCCGCCGCGCGATCCATGATCGCGCGCAGGCGCTCGGCGCCCTCGCCGTCTGGCAGATGCGGTCCGGCCTGCTTGCCGGTGATGTCGTGCGGGGGCGTCAAATGAGTCGCGATTGGTCCGCCGTGCCAGACCATCAGATGGCGATAGCTGACGCCGTTATGGAATTCGATCCCGTCGCCGCTAAGTTGCGAGCGCAAGTCGGCGACGATCGCGGCCGCTTGCTGTGTCGTGATATGGCCCGACGTGAAGTCGTCCATCACGAGCGCGCCGTCCGCGCCCGGCTTGAGCGAGACCAGGTTCATCCGAAACACGACGTCGTCGGGCGCAAGCTCGATTCCCTGGCTCGCCGCCTCGATTGGCGCCCGTCCGGTGTGATAGCGCGCGGGGTCATAACCGAGCATCGTCATGGTGCCGACGTCGCTGCCCGAGGGCATACCGGGCGGGATGGTCGCGACCAGGCCGAGTTCGCCGCGGGTCGCGAGCAGATCCATGTTGGGCTTGTTGGCCGCCTCCAGCGGAGTCTTGCCGCCGAGTTCGTCGCACGGCCAATCGGCCATGCCATCGCCGTGAATAATGATGTACTTCATTTTTTCACCAAGCATGGCGTAGCGCGCATCATCCGCCCTGCAGAATTTTCAGCACCTTGCCGACGTCGGGCTCGACCACGATCGCGTTGCTGAGATTCTTGAGTGCCGTGTCGGGGTCTTTGAGCCCGTGGCCCGTAAGCGTGCATACCACGATCGATCCCGGCCGAAGCCCGCCAGTAGCGGCGTACTTGAGCGCACCGGCCACCGAAGCCGCGGAGGCCGGCTCGGCGAAAATCCCCTGCGCCGCGATCAACCGGTACGCGGCAAGAATCTCCGCGTCGGTTACGAGGTCGATTGTCCCGCCCGACTCGTCGCGCGCTGCCTCGGCGCTCTTCCAGCTCGCCGGATTGCCAATCTTGATCGCGGTCGCCACCGTATGCGGATCGTCGATCGGATGGCCGAGCACGATCGGCGCCGACTCGGCCGCCTGGTAGCCCATCATCTTCGGCAATCGCGACGAAAGCCCGTTGCTTCTATATTCCTTGTAGCCGGCCCAGTACGCGGTGATGTTACCGGCGTTGCCGACCGGCAAAAATTGATGCGTCGGCGCGTCGCCAAGCTGATCGCAAATCTCGAACGCCGCGGTCTTCTGGCCGGCGATACGATCGGGGTTGACGCTGTTGACCAACCGGATTCCCACCGAATCGCTCTCCGCAACGTCGCGCACGACCTTCAAGCAGATGTCGAAGTTGCCGATTATCTCGATCACCCCCGCACCATGCATCACGCTCTGCGAAAGCTTGCCCAGCGCCACGGCGCCCTTTGGAATCAGCACGAACGCGCGCATCCCGGCCCGTCCCGCATAGGCGGCCGCTGAGGCGGCAGTGTTGCCCGTCGAGGCGCAGATCGCGATTCGCGCGCCGTCGCCCAGGGCATTGCTCATCGCCACGGTCATCCCGCGGTCCTTGAACGAGCCGGTCGGGTTGGCGCCCTCAAACTTCAAGTAACACTTTATGCCATGGCCCAGCCGCGAGGCGATCTCGAGGCTCTCGATAAGCGGCGTGTTGCCCTCGTTGAGCGTCACCACCGGCGTGCCGGCGTCGACCGGCAGGAAGCGGCGGTAATGCTCGATAAGCCCGGGCCATCGCGTCAGACGGGCCGGCGCGGAATCGTTTTGCTTCCCACGCGCCATCGTTACAGCCGCTCCTCGATTCGGATGAAGGCTGGCGTGCCGCTCACCGTATCGAGGCGTTTGATCTGCGCCAGCGCGCGCTTGAGGTTGCGCTCGTGCGCCTCGTGCGTCCGCATGATCACCGGCACCGTACCCTCCACGCCGCGCCCTTGCTGAATTACCGACGCGATCGAGATTCCGTTGCGCCCGAGCACCGAGGCGATCGCGCCCAGCACGCCTGGCTTATCGCGCGCCTCGAAGCGTAGGTAGTATTCGCATAGCACGCCGTCCATCGGCTTGACACGGGCGCGCGCCATCGAGGCCATCGGATAGCCCAACGCATGCCCGCGAGCACCGGCGCCGGCGCTGCGCGCCCGCGCAATCTCGAGTACGTCGGCCATCACGGCGGTCGCCGTCGGCATTTGTCCGGCGCCCAGCCCGAAATACATCGTCGAGCCGAGCGCCTCGCCGTGGATGTAGATGGCGTTGAACGCGCCGCCGACGCCGGCCAACAGATGGCGGGTCGGGATCATGGTGGGATGCACGCGGGCCTCGATCACGCCGTCGTCCTCCTTGGCGATCGCGAGCAGCTTGATCGTAAATCCAAGTTCGCGCGCGTAGGCGATATCGGCCTGCGTGATACGGCTGATGCCTTCGGTATAAACCTGCGGTGGCCTGAGCAGCGCTCCGAAGGCGAGCGTAACCAGCAGGCAGAGCTTGTGCGCGGCGTCGTAGCCCTCGATATCGAGGGCGGGATTCGCCTCCGCGAGGCCCGTGCGCTGAGCCTCGGCGAGCGCCTCGGAAAACTCGGCGCCCTGCTCGGTCATCATGGTAAGGATCGAGTTGCACGTCCCGTTGACGATTCCATAGACCGCGCGCTGGCGATCCCCGGCCAGCGCCTCGCGCAGCGTGCGGATGATCGGCACGCCGCCGCCGACGCTCGCCTCGAAACCGAGCGTCATCCCGGCCTTCGCCGCGGCCGCGAAAATCCGCTCGCCATGTTCCGCCAGCAGCGCCTTGTTGGCGGTGACGACGTCCTTGCCCGCCTCGAGCGCCTTGAGGATCAGGGAGCGCGCGGGCTCGATTCCGCCGAACAACTCAACCACGATATCGACGTCGGCGCGCACGACCAGCGCGGCAGCGTCGCGCGTGATGAGTTTCGCGGTCAGCCCCAGCGCGGGAACGGGTCTAAGGCTGCGGTCGGCGACGCCGGCCAGCTCGAGCGGAGCGCCGAGCTTGCGCTCGTGCAGCGCGGCGTTGCGCCGCATCAGTTTGACCACGCCCTCGCCCACCGTGCCGCATCCGAGCAAGGCTACCCGTACCGGTTTCAACGGTGCTGTGAATCGGGCCAATCGGGGTGCGCTCTAGGAGCCGGCGGCCGCGACGCGCGGACGCATCCCGGCCGGCGTCATGCGCAATGCATGACGGATTCCGCGGATCGCCTGACGGGTGCGATGCTCGTTCTCGATGAGCGCGAAGCGCACGAAGCCGTCGCCGTCGGCGCCGAAGCCGACGCCGGGCGACACCGCGACCTTGGCCTCGGCGAGCAGGAACTTGGCAAACTCAAGCGAGCCCATCTCGCGGAACGCCGGGGGGATCGGCGCCCACACGAACATCGTGGCACGCGGCTTCTCGACCGGCCAGCCGGCGCGGTTGAGCCCATCGACCAACACGTCGCGGCGGCTGCGATAGAGATTGGCGATTTCGCCGACGCACTCTTGCGGCCCATTGAGCGCGGCGATCGCCGCGACCTGCACCGGCGCGAACATTCCATAGTCGAAGTACGATTTGAGCCTGCCGAGCGCGGCAATCATCTCGCGATTGCCGACCGCGAAGCCCACGCGCCATCCCGGCATGTTGTAGCTCTTGGAGAGCGTAAAAAATTCGACCCCGACTTCGCGCGCGCCCGCCACCTGCATCATCGAGGGCGCCTGGTAACCGTCGAAGCACAGGTCCGCGTACGCGAAATCGTGGACGACGAGGATTTCATTCTCGCGCGCGAACTCGACCACTCGCTTCATGAAGGCGAGGTCGACGGTCGCGGTGGTCGGGTTGTGCGGGAAATTCATCACCATCAGCTTGGGCCGCGGCCAGCATCGGTTGACCGCCGCCATCAGGGCGTCAAAAAAATCCTCGCCGCGGCTGATCGGCACGCCCTGGACCTGCGCGCCCGCGATGATGCATCCGTACTGATGAATCGGATAGGTCGGAGTCGGCGCGAGCACCACGTCGCCCTGGTCGAGGGTCGCCAGCGCGAGGTGCGCGATCCCTTCCTTGGAACCGATCGTGACGATCGCTTCAGAGTCGGGATCAAGCTCGACGCCGTAGCGGCGGCGGTACCAATCCGTGATCGCCAAGCGCAGTTTGTAGACCCCGCGGGAGACGGAGTAGCGATGGTTCGGTGGCTTGGTCGCGGCCTCGACCAGCTTGGCCACGATATGCGCGGGCGTGGCGGCGTCGGGATTGCCCATGCCGAAGTCGATAATGTCCTCGCCCTCGCGCCGGGCCTTCAGACAGAGTTCGCCAATCGCGTTGAAGACGTAAGGTGGGAGCCGCTTTATTCTGGGGAAATCCATGGTGCGCCGTGCGAGCTTGCGGGCGCGGCCTGTCCACACCCGGGACTTATTTTGTAACGGACGGCGCGCCCCGCCGCTAGTAGGGCTGCGCCTGCCCTCTTCCTGTCATCCCGAGCGAGTCTGCGAGTCGAGGGACCCCGGATTCTTAGGTACCGAGACTCTCGCGATGCTAGCCCAAAAGGATCGGGGTCCTTCGACTCGCGCAACGCTCGCTCAGGATGACAATAGAACCAGACACGCTTCGCTCACGAAGACCCCAAGAGGAGCGCGGAGGGCCTGTCACGAACGGCCCCTACAAGAAGATCGCTGACCGTTAGCGGCTGAGCGCATCCCAGTTGACGCAGTTGAACGGGGGCTGGCCCGCCAGGATACGGACGATGTTCGCGACAACTCCGCGCGCGATGCCGCGGTAGGAGACGTCTGTGACGCCGGCGATATGGGACGTGGCAATGACGTCAGCGCGGCCGAGCAGCGGTGAGGCCGGATCGAGCGGCTCCTGCTCGAACACATCCAGTCCGGCGCCGATCAGACGGCCGTCGGCCAGCGCGCGCAGCATTGCCGGAGTGCTGAGCAGACCGCCGCGCGCGGCGTTGATGATGCACGCCTGCGGCGGGAGCATCGCGAGCGCGGCCTCATCGATAATCTGGCGGGTCTGCTCGCTGAGCGGCACGCAAAGAAACAGGTAGTCGCTGCGGTGGAGCAATTCGGCGAGCCGCTCCGGCCCACCAACCCATTCCATCCCAAGGCGCTCGGCGAGCGCGGGCTCGGGTCGGCGCTGCAAGCCAATCAGTCGCATCCCGAACGGACGCAGCCGCGCCGCCAGCCCCTGCCCGATACCGCCCAGGCCGACGATTCCCGCCGTGCGGCCTATCAGCGCCCGCCCAAGCGGCGTGCCCCAGGTTCCTCCGGTGCGGATAGTTTCCTGCGCGAGCGGGAGGCGCCGGCTAAGCGCGATCGCCGCCATCACGCACCACTCCGCGACCGACTCCGCATTCCCGGTGCCGGGGGTGGGCACATTGGCGACCGCAATTTTGCGCTCGGTCGCCGCCGCAATATCGACGCCCTCGAGACCCGCGCCCCATTGCTGGATGAGGCGCAGGCCTTCGATCCGATCCATCAGCGCGCCGTCGATACGCGACATCGCCGGCAGCATCACGTCCGCGGCGTGACCCTTCGCGCGGAGCGTCGCTACTTCGATCTGGTCGAACTGCGCATCGGGCAGCGCCTCGATCAGGAACTGACGTACCGCGGCGAATCCTGTTCCGGCCATGACGACTCTGGGCGAAGACATAACGATTCTTCCTGTTTCGGGGGCGCAATTTCGCGACGGCAAAGATTTCAACGCTCCCAAACAGATGGGGCTATTCGCTTAATTCCTCGAGCAGCGCCTTGGCGTCCTTGAGGTCGGCGGTGTCGAAGCCCTCGGTGAACCAGCCGTAAATGCAGGCGAGCATCGCCCGCGCTTCGTCGCGGCGGCCGCTATCGCGCAGCAACCGCGCGAGGCTGGTCGTCGCGCGCAGCTCCCACCATCGCGACTCCTGCCGCCGTGCGACTTCGATCGCTTTGCGCAAGCACGACTCGCTCTCGGTACTGCTCGCGCCGTCACGCGCGTAGAGCAGTTCGCCCTTCACTCGATAAAGCTCGGCCTCGTCCAATCGTTCACCAGTGCGCTCGATTCGCGCTCGCTGGTCGTCGAGCATCGCGATCGCCTGGTCGATTCGCCCGAGCTTCTCGTAACCCTTCGCCAGCATCGCGGCCGTAAACGCCTGTCTGGGCACTCCGCCAAGAGGGCTAAACCCGGCGATCCCAGCCTCCATCTCGGCCACACCCCGCTCGATGTCGCCGAGCTCGGCTAGTGCCCATCCGTGAAGCCATCGTCCCCACTCCAGCCATTCAGGGAACCCGTGTTCCTCGCCGAGTGCCATCGCCGCTTCGGCAACTTCGCGCACGGCTTCCGGCTCACGCCGCACCTGATATAGCCAGCCAACGTGAGTCAGCACCATGCCGAGAGTGAAAGGCTGTTTAAGTATGCGAGCGTGTTCCAGCGATTCCTGGCCGAGTTTGAGCGCCTCTGAAATCCCACCCTGAAGATGAACAGCCAAGCAGCAATGTTGCGAAACTGTCGCCGACAGATTGATAGGGAATGCCCCTTGAGGCGCGGTCTCAAAACGCTCCTTCCATTCGCGGGACAACCTGCGCGCCTCGTTCAGATCGCCGCTGAAAAGCGTGCTGAGTTCGATAATCCAATGCGCGGGTGCGAGTATTTCCAATACACCAGATTGCTCGGCCAACTCGAGATGCCGGCTGCATATTTCCCGGCTGCGTACAGGCTCTCCCCGCGCGATATAAAGAAACGAGAGAAAGATCGACCCGCGAAGCAACGACGTCGTGTCCCCTAGCCGCTCACTAATCTCGCACACCCGCTCGAAAGCACGCTCACGCTCCTGCGAACCGATTCCATGTAACACGGTGGCAACCCAGCCCTCGGTGATATGCAGCGCAAGCTCGACCCGCAGCCGGTCCGGTCCTTCGGGAAGGCGGCAGGCAAGTGCGATCGCGGCCTTCAGATCGGCCGCCGCCTCGGAGTATGCCGATCGCTCGACCGCCTGCTCCGACGCCCGGCGCAGGTAATCGACGGCCTTTGCCACGTTATTGCTGCGGCTGTAATGATGCGCCAGCTCGCTCAGATGGTCCTCCAAGTGCTCGGCGAACATCGCCTCCAGCGCCGCTCCGGCGCGCTCGTGCAGCAGCTTGCGGCGCTCGGCCAGTAGCGAGTTGTAGGCCACCTCCTGAGTCAGCGCGTGCTTGAAGGTGTACTCGATATCGGGAAACGCTGGCTGCTCGTAGATGAACTCGCCGAGCTGAAGGTCCGTCAGCATCCGCTGCAGGTCATCGTCCTGTTTGCCGGCGACTCGCTTTACCAGGGCGAGCCGGAACTCCTTGCCCATCACGGCCAGGGTTTGCAGCAGCTCTTTCTCATCCGCCGGCAGACGGTCGATGCGCGAGGCCAGGATGCCCTGCACGGTTGGTGGGATTCTCAACTCGCCGAGCGTCTTGGTGAGCTTGACCGTTCCGTTGCGCACCAGCGCGCCCTCGTCGAGCAGAACCTGCACCGTTTCCTCCATGAAGAACGGATTGCCCTCAGTGCGCTCGATAATCATGCGCTTGAGCGGTCCGAGCTCGGTCCCGTCGCCGAGCAGCGTGGTTAGCATCTCCCCGGCGCTTTCCTTGCCCAGCGGATCAAGCCGTAACTGCGTATAGTACGTCTTGTTGCCCCATTCGTGGCGATACTCGGGCCGGTAGTTGACCAGCAGCAGGATGCGCGCGGTGGCCAACGCGTCCGCCAGCAGGTTCAGGAAGGCCTGTGTACCCGCATCGATCCAGTGCAGGTCTTCGAAGATCACGATCAATGGCTGGTTGAGGCTCTCGCGTAGCAGCAGCCGCTTTACCGCTTCCAGTGTGCGCCGCTGCCTTATCTGCGGATCCATCTGGCCCAGAGGATCGGCTGCATCACTCACGCCCATCAGCGAGAAAAGGTAAGTCAGCGTGTCTTCCAGAGTGCGGTCGAGCGCGAGCACTTTGCCGGTGATTTTCTCGCGCCGCTTGCGCTCATCATCTTCCGTGGCAATCTCGAAATAATTCCGCAGCAGGTCGATCAGCGGCAGATACGCGGAAGCCTTGCCATGGGAGACCGAAAACGCCTCCAACGCGAGGCATCCCCCGCCCGCGATCACCTTGAACTCGTAGATCAATCGGGACTTCCCCAGTCCCGCTTCGCCCATCGCCGCGACCACCTGCCCGCGCCCGCCCATCGCCCGCTCGAGCGCCCGCTTCATTTCCTCGATCTCGCGGTCCCGGCCGACGAATCGCGACAGCCCCCGCCGCGTCGACATCTGCAGCCGCGTGCGCAGCGGCCCAACCCGATAAGCTCGTAAACATTGACGGGCTCGCTCACCCCCTTGACCCGGGTCGGCCCCAACGCTTTAAACGCAAAGTAGCCTTCGGCCAGCTTCTGCGTATGCTCGCTCACCGCGATCGAGCCGGTCGGCGCGAGCGCCTGCATCCGCGCCGCCAGGCTGGTCGAGTGCCCGATCGGAGTGTATTCGGTGCGATGATCGCCGGTCTGGACCGAGCGCACCACCATCTCGCCCGTGTTCAGCCCGACGCGAATCTCGATTGGCGCACGTCCCTCCTCGCGCAGCTTGCTTGCGTAGCGCTTGATGTCCTCCTGCATCTTGAGCGACGCGAGCAAGGCCCGCTGCGTATGGTCCTCGTGCGCGATCGGCGCACCGAACAACGCGAAGATCCCGTCACCAGTGGATTGCACCACATAGCCCTCGTAGCGATGCGCCGCTTCGCTCATAAGCTTGAGCGCGGGATCGACCAGGCGGCGCGCCTCCTCCGGGTCGAGGTCTTCGATCAACTCCATCGAGCCCTTGATATCGGCGAACAGCGCGGTGACGGTCTTACGCTCGCCCTCCGGTATGTCGGACGTATCCCGCTCTGCCGGCGTTATATGGATCTCGGGAGCGGCGGGCTTTGTCGCCCGCGGCTTGGCTGAAACGGCTTGCCCCTTCCCGGCCAGTGCTGCTCCGCATTCACCGCAGAACTTTTCCGCCGGCTCGTTTTCGGCACCACACGATGCGCATCGAGCATTTAGGGGCGCGCCGCACTCGGCACAAAATTTCCTCCCGTCGCGATTTTCCGTGGCGCACTTCGCACAACGCATTCTAGCTCCTCATCTCCTCGAGTAAGGCCTTGGCGTCCTTCAAGTCGTGCGTGTCGAAGCCCTCGGTGAACCAGTTGTAGATGTCTAAGAGCATCGCGCGGGCTTCGTCGCGCTTGCCTTGCTTGTCGAGCAGCCGAGCGAGGCTCGTGGTCGCGCGCAGCTCCCAGGCCTTCGCATTCATCTTTTGTGCGAGCGCGATCGCCTCGCGGGAGTCCGCCTCGGCCAGTTCGGTCTGGCCAAGTCTGAGCCGCAGCTCTCCGCGACAGGTCAGAGCATTGGGCCAGTAAACGAGTTCCTCGGGGCTCGCCTGGAGCGCCGCCTCGAGGGTGATGAGGGCATCGTCGATCTTGCCGTCGAGGGCCTGGGCCTCGGCCAGACCCGTCAGGCGATACGTGATAGCCGGCCTGAATCCGGCCTCGGCCAGACCGGCTAAACCCTGGCGGATAATCGCGACCCCTTCACCCGCGCGGCCGAGCTGCGCCCGCGCCCAGCCGATCATCGTGCGGGTCAAATTCCTGATCAACGGAAAGCCGTGCTCTTCAGCGATGGCTAACGCTTGCGTGGCCGCAACCTCGGCGCGCTGCGGTTCTCTCAGCCAGCGAGACAGCCAGCTTTCAAAGTATCGTCCGATCGCCAAATCGTAAGGGCTATCCCGTGCGCAGGCGATCGCCTGGGCAATGCGCTTGCGGGCTAAATCGGCGTGACCCAAGGCGCCCGCGCAAAGGCCTGCGGTACCGATGGCAACCACGGCCGCGCCGGGAACTTGCCTGAAACCAACCGCGTCAAGGAAGCCGCTCCAGCGCGCGAAGTGCTCCTCGACTCCGACGAGGTCACCGCGCAAGAAGCTCACGTCCACCTGAGCACGGTAGGCGAAGCTGAAGCTTGTGGGGCTGCCCTCTCGCTGGGCGAGGTCGAGTATCCGGTCTGCCAGCAGGGCCGCGGTGGAGTGATCGCCCGCGGCATTCAGACTACGCCAAATCTGGGATAACTGTGCAACCAGTTGGGCAAGGTTGCCGCCCTTCTCGGCCAGGTCCCGGGCGCGCTCGGCGGCCGCGCGCGTCTCCGGGGTGAACCCTCGCGTGATCAGCAGCACTTGAGCGAGCGTGCTCGCCAGCTCTAGCTCGCGCTCGTCGCGCTCCGGCGATTCCGCCAGTTGTTTGATCCATTCGAGACCCTGTTGCACTTGCGCTTGCGCCTCGGCGAAGGCGGAGCGATTCAGCGCCTGTTGGCCGGCGCGCGTCAGATACTGCACCGCCTTGTCGAGATTGGCGCTGCGGCCGTAATGATGCGCGAGTTCGGCCAGATGTTCCTCGACCGAGCTGGGGTAGAGCGTCTCGAGCGCCGCACCAGTGCGCTCGTGCAGTTGCTGGCGCCGCTCCATCAATACCGAATTGTACGCGACCTCCTGCGTCAGGGCGTGCTTGAAGATGTACTCGATATCGCCCACCGCCGGCTGCTCATAGATGAACTCGCCAAGTTGCAGGTCATTGAGCAGACGGTTGAGTTCGTCGGCAGGTTTCGGGATGACCGCACGAATCAACGACAGCGGAAAATCGCGCCCGATGACGGCCAGCGTTTGCAGCAGGTCCTTGGCGTCCGATGGCAGCCGGTCGATGCGCGCGGCGAGAATTCCCTGCACGGTCGGTGGAATCTTTAGCGTATTGAGTGACCGTGTAAGCTTCACCGCACCGCCATCGCGGTCCAGCAGACCCTCGTCGAGCAGCACTTGCACCGTCTCTTCCATGAAGAATGGGTTGCCTTCGGTCCTCTCGATGATCACGCGCTTGAGCGGCTCCACTTCGATCCCGTCGCCGAGCAGCGCGGACAGCATCTCCGCGGCGCTCTCTTTACCCAGCGGGTCGAGCCGCAATTGCGTGTAGTACGTTTTGCTATTCCACTTATGTGAGTATTCCGGACGATAGTTGACCAATAGTAAGATCTTCGCGGTGCCCAGCGAGTCGGCGAGCAGATTCAGGAACTCCTGGGTCGCCTCGTCGATCCAGTGCAAGTCCTCGAAGATCACCATCAGCGGCTGGTTGAGCGACTCGCATAACAGAATCCGCTTGATCGCCTCGAGCGTGCGCCGCTTCTTCAACTGCCCGTCCATCTGCGCCAGCGGATCCTCGCCCTCGACGATGCCGAGCAGACTGGACAGGTACGGCAGCGTGTCTTCAAGTGAACGGTCGAGGGTCAGGACGTTGCCGGTGACCTTCGCCCGCCGCGCGCGCGGATCATCTTCGCCCGCGATTTTGAAATAGCCGTACAAGAGATCGAGCACCGGCAGATAGGCCGACGCCTTGCCGTGGGAGACCGAAAAGGTCTCCAGCACCATCCACCCGGATTGATTCTTGGCCTTGAACTCGAAGTACAGCCGCGACTTGCCGGTGCCCGCTTCCGCCATGGCGGCGACGATCTGTCCGTGGCCGGCTTTGGCTTGATCGGCGGCATGCCCGAGCGCCTCCATCTCGCGCTCGCGTCCGACGAACTTGGTCAGCCCGCGGCCCGCCGAACGCTGCAGCCGCGTGCGCAACGGACCGAGGCCCGTTACTTCGTTGACGTTTACCGGCTCGGTGACTCCCTTGACCTTGGTCGGCCCCAGCGGTTTGAGTGCGAAGTACCCCTCTACCAGTTTGCGTGTCTGCTCGCTGATCGCTATCGATCCAGTCGGAGCCAGCGCTTGCATCCGCGATGCCAGGTTTGTGGTGTGCCCAATCGGCGTATATTCGGTGTGCCCCGCGCCGGTGCTGATTGAACGGACCACCACCTCTCCCGTGTTCACGCCCACGCGCCCTTCGATCGGCAGGTTCCCGACCTCGCGCAACCTTGCCGAGTAGCGCTTCAGTTCCTCCTGCATCCGCAGCGCCGCGTAAAGCGCGCGTTGCGGATGGTCCTCGTGCGCGACGGGAGCGCCGAACAAGGCGAAGATGCCGTCGCCGGTAGATTGCACGACGTAACCGTCGTATCGATGCGCCGCGTCGATCATCAACTTCAGTGCAGGGTCGATAATCGCGCGTGCCTGCTCCGGGTCGAGTTCCTCCATCATCTCGGTCGAACCCTTGATATCGGCGAACAGCGCGGTGACCGTCTTGCGTTCGCCGTCGAGCGCGAGCGAAGCGTCCGCCGGTTCCGACACGACCCGAACGGCGGATGCTGCTTCCGCTTCCGACGCTGTCCCCGCCGAGGAACCCGAACCGCTTAGCGCCGCGCCGCACTTCCCGCAGAAGTTGGACGCCGGCGGGTTCTCTGCGCTGCATTTTGCGCAACGCTGGGTGAGAGCATTTCCACACCGCGCACAGAAATTGTTGCTCGACGGATTATTCGTTCCGCACTTTGCGCAGCGCATGCATTCAACCCCCGCAGGCGGCGTCACTCGTATATCACCGACTCTATGACAGGGACCAGCAGGACTTACGAAACCGCCGGTGCGGCCGCGAGCGGTGCGCTCACGTGGCGAATCGCCCAGAAGCAGGGCGCCGCCGCGAGCAGGATCAACGCACCCATCTCCCACGCCGCGGGGATTCCGAAAACGTCGGCAACGCGTCCCCCGGCGAGCAGTCCAAGCGACCCGCCCATGGTCGAAAAGGTGCTGTTGAAGCTCAGCAGCGTCGCGCGGTCATCGGCCTCGACATGTTCGTTGAACCAGCTCTGGGTGAGCGGCTGCATCGCGCCGGCGCAGAGGTTCATCACAAACAGGCTTATAAGCGCGACGGTTGGCCGATGAGCCATCGCGCCGCCCACGAAAAGCAGCGCGCTCGCGCCGGTGACGAGCGCGGCGAGCCGCGCGCCACGGTCTCGCGCCTCGACTCCGGTGCGCACCACCGCCTCGGCGCCGATCATCCGCGCGACCGTGAACAGGCAGTAGAGCCATCCGACGATCCAGATTCCAACTCCGTAGCGGTCGTTGAAAAGCTGCGGCCATTCCAGCCAGTACGGCGCCCAGGCCGCGAACGTCAGCGCGCTCGCGCTGCTGAGCATCAGCACCGTGCGGCTGTGGAAGCCCTGCCGCAGACCGGTCATGACGCGCGCCGCCACCTGCGCGTACAAGCCCTCGAGCCTGATTCGCGGCGCGCCCGCGCGATACGCTTGCTCGCGATGATCCTCGCGCATCAGGTAGATCGCGGCGATGCCGGCCATCGCAAAGCCGGCCGCACCCAGCATCCACGGGAGCGCGATATTGAAGTCGGCAACGTACGCGCCGATTATCGCGGCGCCCATGAAGCCGAAGTTGGTCAGTTGCGAAATGCGCGAGAAGAGCCGGTCCTTAATCCCATGAAAGCCGGCCGCGTCCAGCGCATCGACGCCCCACGCGTCGATCGCACCGTTGCACAACGTCGTGCCAATCCCGTCGATAGACTCGGCGATCACGAAAACCAGGAAATGATGCGCGAAGAAATAGACCATGAAGGCGGCAGCTCGCGTCGCGCAGCCCAGGACGAACGAGCGCCGGCGGCCCATCGCGTCGGCGAACGCGCCGGTCGGCACGTCAGTCAGGAACATCACCACGAAGTAGCACGCCAGCACGCTGTTCATTTCGAACTGGTCGAGGCCGCGCGAACGCAGAAACAGCGGATAGACGCCGTACAGAAAGCCGCCGGCGAAGGCGTACCCCCACCACATCGCGTAGTAGCGCCGCGTGATCTCGCGTAGCGCCGCGCCGTTCCTGCCGCTTTGGCTAACGGCGGCCACTGGCGCGTCCTCGGCATTTCGCTGCCCGACTGACATACTTTAGACTCTCGAAGGGCTCCCCCGTGTGGAGCAATCGGCCATCCGGAAGTTGCCGCGTGAATCGAGCAGTTTACGCCCACGAAGTGCGAATACCTACACCCAAAATCCGATGCGGGACGCCTCGTGCACGCGTCTGAGCCCGAACCGGGCCGCCTGGTGCGCGCCTGGCGCTTCGTCAGCGTGGCCTGGGTCGCCGCGAGGATCTATGCCGGCTACAAATCGATCCAACTGTGGTCGCGGATCGTCGGCGCCGCGCGTAAGGAGGAACGCTATCGACGCCAGGATGGCCGTGCGGCGCGCGCGCTCTATCGCTCTGCGGTACGGCTGCAGGGGATGCTCATCAAGGCCTGCCAGTTCATCGCCACGCGCGCCGACGTGCTGCCCGACGCCTGGGTCAACACACTCTCCGGCTTGCACGACCATGTGCCGCCGCGCCCGTTCGCGGCGATTCGCGAGCGGGTCGAGCACGAACTCGGCCGCCCGCTCGACGACGTCTTCGCCGAGTTCGATCCGCGGCCGCTCGCCTCGGCCTCGCTCGCGCAGGTTCACGCCGCGCGGCTGCACGACGGCCGCCGATGCGCCGTGAAGGTCCAGTATCCGGGCATCGAGGGCATCGTACGCGCCGATCTTCGCAACCTTGCCGTTATCCTGCGTGTGCTGGCGTGGCTCGAGCACGACTTCGACTTCCGCGTCCTGATGCGCGAGGCGTTCAAATACATCCCGATGGAGCTCGATTTCGAGCACGAAGCCGACAACTGCGAAACCATCGCGCGCAACCTCGCCGCGCGCGCCGACGTCGTGGTGCCGCGCGTTTATCGCGAATTCAGCACTCGGCGCGTGCTCGTGATGGAACTGATCGAAGGGATTAAGATAACCGACGTCGCGGCGCTGGAGCGGGCCGGGATCGACAAGCGGGCGGTGGCGCAGAAGCTGATGGAGGTGTTCTGCGAGCAGGTGCTGCGCGACGGCTTTTTTCACGCCGACCCGCATCCGGGCAACGTGATGGTGCAGCCGGGGCCGCGCCTGGTGCTGCTCGACTTCGGCCTGGCCAAAGATTTTCCGCCGCGCTTTCGCGACGGCATCGTGCGCCTGACGTTTTCAATCCTGACCGTGGATAACGCGGGTATCGCGGCCGCGTTCGAGCAACTCGGCTTTCGCACTCGCGACGGTTCGCCCGAGACCCTGATAACGCTCGCCAACCTGCTCCTGGGCAATACGATTCGGCGCGGCCGCGCCTACGCCGACAAGCAATTGATCGAGGAATTTTCCGAAGAGCTGCCGCGCGCGCTCAGGGTCAATCCGATCGTCGAAGTTCCAGCCGACGTGCTGCTTGTGACGCGCGTGATGGGCCTGCTGAGCGGCCTCGGCAAGACGCTCGATTCGCGGGTAGATCTTTTCGCGACCATCATGCCGTACGCGCAGCGGCTGCTTGCGCCCGCAGCGGGCGCCGCGAGCGCCGCCGACTGACGCGCGCCGCCGCAGCCGCGGAGCCGATTACCGAAAAGCGCGATCTCGGCTAGGGCAATGCGGCGACGGCCTCGATCTCGATCAGCAAACCGTCGACCGCCAGCGCCGCCACGCCGATTAGCGTCGACGCGGGCGGGTTTTCCTTCGGAAAGAACTCGCGGCGCATGTCGCTAATCGCGCGGTAGTCGTCCTGCTTATAGTTGACTACGTAGGTGTTCATCTTGATCACGTCGGCGAGCGAGGCGCCGGCGCCCTTGAGCGCCGCGACCAGGTTTTCGGCCGCCTTGTGCGCCTGCAACTTCAGATCACCCTTGCCCACGATCTGGCCGTCCTTGTCGATCGCCACCTGGCCCGAAACGAAAAGCATCCGGCCGCCCTGCAGCGCGACGACATGAGTGTAGCCGCGCGGCGTATGAATCGTGTCGGGATTGATAAACTTCTTTTCCATCGTCGGTCTCCTTCTCGGGTCTCCTAGTCGGCGTCAGAACTTCGAGTACCAGGGCGAACGATGCGGATCCTGGAGCTCGAAGTTGATTTGGAAGCCGCGCAGCAGCGTGCCCTGCTCATGCTCGAGCGAAAGCCGGGCGTCCTCGAGGTCGACCTCGGCCTGCACCTGGTTGCCCTGCGCCGAGATCAACTGCTCCTGGAACTGCAGCAGGTCGTGCGTGGTCGCCATCCCGACCTTGAAGCGGATCTCCTCGTCGTGCAGCGATTGCGCGGCATAGTAGGTCGCCTCGCGGGTCGCCTGCACACGTTTCTGATCGGCCTCCAGGTTGGCAAGCGCGGTCTGCACCGCCACCACCGCGGTTGATATCGACGCCCGGTACTGCATCCGGAGCGACTCGTACTGGACGCGAGTCTGCGCCAGCACCGATCGCGCGGCGGCGTTGTCGATCGGATATTCGAAGTTCAGCACCGCGGCGTAGTTGTAGAAGCTGGTGCCGAACAGCCGGTTGAGCGCATCTCCGTAGATGCCGCTGAATTGGTTTAGCTTGGTGCCCGAGCCGGGGACCAGCGGAGTCGCCGCGCAGTTGCCGCTCGTCAGCGCGGTGATATTTCGCACGCAATGAGCGGTCCCGGCGGTCGAGGTGAGGCCGAACTGCGCACCTACATTGAGTTGAGGCAGGGTCTGGTTCTCGGAAAACTTCACCTGCATAAGCGCGCCGCGGATCCCCTCGCGCATCGCCTCCAGCGAGGGCCGATACTGGATCGCGGTCTCCAGCGCGACTTCCTCGTTGGGGTTCATCTCGCGCGCCGGATTGGGCTTGTCGGTGGGCTCGATCTCCTGCGGCACAAAGGTCGACGACGGATTCATCATCACGTCCTGGCGCAGCGCCGCGCGCGCGGCCCGCTGCGCCGCCTGGGCGGTGTAGACGTTGGCCGCAGAGGTCGCCTCGGCCGATTGCGCCTCCTGCAGATCGATCGGAGCGAGCGTGCCGACTTGCAAGGAGATCCGGTTCTGGCGCACCAGGTCGCTGTTGAGCCGGAGCGCGTACTCGGCCACCTGCAGGTTCTCCTCGGCGTCCACCACGTTCCAGTAGTCAGTGCCAATCCGCAGCACGAAGTCCTCGATGGTCTGCTCCATGTTCCACTGCGACGCTTTTTGCGAGGACTCGGCGATGCGCACGTTGAGGGTGGCGAAGTTCCAGCCGAAGTTGCGCAGCAAAGGCTGCGACACGGACAGCGCGAGTTGCGGAACATAGGAGGGATTGATCGACGCGAAGGTCGAATTGGAGTACGCGCGCTCATTGTTGAAGGTGATGCCGAAAGTACCGTTGGTCAGCGCGGAGACCTTGTTGAGCCCGAAGTCCCAGTCATACAACTTGTTGGTGAACGCCCGGCTGCCGGAAACCTGGAACGGCGAACTCACCGGCACCACGCTCTTGATGATGTCGCCCTCGCCGGTCAGCGCCGGATCGAACGCGGCGTTGGCGACCTTGACCGCTTCCTCGCTGGCCAGCGGATCGAGTTCGGCGACTTTCACGTTGGGATTGTTCGAAAGCCCGATGTAGACCGCCTGCTTGAGCGAGAGACCGCGTACTGTATCGTCGCGCGAGCCCAGGTAGGACTGGCTGATGATGCTCTCCGGCGGCACCTGCTCGGTCGGCGACACCTGGGTAGCGAAAGTTCCGGGCAGCGACAGCACTGAGGCGCCGTGCTCAAATGGCGCCGTCTGACTGGAGGGCGTGTTGAGATCGGGCGGGGGGGCCGCCGGCACCGGGATGACTTGTTGGTTGCGCGGGGTGGCTATGGGCGGCAGTTTCGGCACGCCGACGGCCAGGCCCGAGGAGGGCGGAGGCGGCGCGGCCGGCGGCATCGGCGCCGTCTGCGCGAGCAGAGCAGGTGCTTCGCCCGCCAACATGGGCAGCATCAGGATCACGAGCATGGCAAAGATCTTGCGCAGCATTTGGGTCCGGGACCTCCTTAAACTAAGCGTGAAAGACTTCCACAAAGACGAAACCGCGGGTTGGTGCGTTTCGTAAATCACGTACATCGAGCGACAAACGTACAGGGCACTTTTGCCCAAACGCGCCGCGCTTGCAACGCACGTCCGGCTTCCGGATCATAGCGGCTCATCGGATGAGAATGTTTTCGCGATGAGAATTTTGTCGACACCGATACGAGGCGCGCGCTTCGCGATCGCGATGATGCTCGCGCTCGGCGCACTCGCCACCGTGGCGAACGGGCAGGTGCCCGTGCCTCCGCCGGGCCCGCCGCCGCTGACGCGGCCCTCGGTGCCGATCCTGCCCGGCGCGCCATCGCAACTGACCAGCGTACCCGGCGTCGTGGCAACGCCGCTCTTGACGCCCGTGCCGATTCCCACCGCGCAACCGACGCCGGCGCCGCGGCTATTCAATTGCAGTTGCTACACCACCACGTCGGGCACGCAATGGTCAGGCACTGTGACCGCGTCGAGTTATTTCGCGGCACGCTCGGCCGCTTCCGGCGCCTGTTTCAGCTACATAACAAGCACGCCGCAGTCACCGTTCATCCCGCCGGGACAATCTCCCGGACTCGGTAACTCCAACATCGGATCATCCACGTCCAACCCAACATCCAGCACGTCGTCCAGCACATCGTCAGGCGCCGCGGCGCTGCCCGGCTCGACAACGTCGAATTCACCTGTCAACGCGCTTAAGAACTCGCCGGCGCTGACCGGGCAGACCGAGTGCAACGTCTGCGCCTGCAACTGACGCCGCGCGTCCCTATTCGACGTCGTCGTTGGCCGGCGGCTGCGAGCTTTGATGCGGCTTCGCGTTGCCGTTCTGGCCGCCTGACTTGTACTTGTAGCCCTCGTAGGCGAGACTCGGGATCGCAAGCCATAGACAGCCGCTGCATCCCGCGCTTATCGCGAACAGCGCCAGGGCCGCCACCACCACTGTTAGTCTCGAATGATCTCCGCTCGAGCGATCTCTACGCTTCATCCGCACACCATCCCCACTCCGCTCCGCCGTGCCGGCGACCGCATCAGCTATAGAGTTCCGCCCTGGCCCTGGGGCTGCGCGCCGTTGGGCGGCATGCCGGTTTGCTGCTTGTTCTGGTTGCTCTGATTGGTCTGGTCGTTTGACGACTGCGACGCCGGCGACGGCTGAGCCGCCGGCTGGCTATTGGCGGCCTGCGGATAAGTGGTGCTGGGTCCAGCCATCGCCGGAACTATCGTATATAGGCATCCCCCGCACACCGTCGCCGCCAGCATCGCGGCTCCCGCGATCGCTACCGACATCCAATTGTTCTTGCAATTGTTCTTGCCACTCTTGCCGTCATTGCGCCTGCAGTTCCGCTGTTTCATCGTGTCTCCCCCTCTTCGCCGAGCAACGCGTTTTCGCCCGGCGCAACTATTAGTCTCGAATCCGCTAGTCTCGAATCCGCTTCTGTTCACCGATCATCGCCGCTCTCCCGCGGCGCGCAGTCCCAAGTGCTCCTCGATCGCGCGCAGGCGCCGCATCGCCGCCGGCAGTCGCGGCACGATCGCAGCCATCCGCCGCCAGATACGCACGTCGACCGCCGGCGTACCGCCAACCGTCGCATCGTCGGCGAGATCGTGCGGGATTCCCGACTGCGCGACGACGCGCACGCGGTCGCCGATTTGCGCATGATCGGCCACTCCCACCTGTCCTCCGAACTGACACCAGCGTCCCACTTTGACCGAGCCCGAAAGGCCGACCTGCGCCGAGAAGCGCGAGTATTCGCCGACCTCGCAGTTGTGGCCGATGTGCACGTGGTTATCGAGCTTGGCGCCGCGCCGGATCACCGTCGCACCCATCGTGGCGCGGTCAATCGTGGCCATCGCGCCGATTTCCACTTCGTCTTCGATCGCGACCGAGCCAACCTGCGGAATCCTGACCAGCGCGCCCGCATGCTCGACGAAGCCGAAGCCCTCGGCGCCGATCACCGCGCCGTTGAGAATCGTCACGCGGTCGCCGATCGTCACGTTCTCACGAATCGAGACGCCGCTGTGACAGACCAGGCCTTCGCCCGCGCGCACGCCGGGATAGATCGTGACGTGGGGATGGAGCACCGCGCCGCGGCCGATCGTCACGTCCGCGCCAATCACGCAGTAAGCGCCGACCGAGGCGCCCTCGCCCAGCTTCGCGCCGGGCGCGATACGCGCGGTCGGATCGATTCCCGCGGCCGGCCGGTAAGGCGGAAAAAAAATCTCCAGCACGCGGGCGAAATCGGAATACGGATTGTCGCTTATCAGCACCGCGCAGGGAGCGTCGCCGGCAAACTCCGCGGGCACGATAGCGCAGGCGGCAGTGGTGTTGCGCAGCGCTTCGACGTACTTTTGCGCGGCGACGAAAATGATCGTCCCTGGCGCGGCGGCTTCCAGCGGCGCCGGCGAGACGATCTCGATCTCGCCGCTGCCGTGCAGCTTCAAACCCAGCCGGGATGCGAGTTCATTGAGTTTCATATCGGCTCCATCGCCACCCGTACCGACCATGCGTGAGCGGGCGATAAGAAGCGTAGCGGGTTTTTCACCGCAACGCTCGTTTCGCCCCAGCGGCCGGCTTTGAGAGGCGGATGAAGCAATCAGGCGAAAATTCCGTACGCTTCCAGGGCGCCCGCGACCTCTTCGGCCGCGATATCGCGCAGGCAGTTGTAGTGTCCGAAGCGGCAGGTCCGCGCCAGGCAAGGGCTGCATTCCAGGCCGCGGTAGATGACCGTGGAATGCGTGCCTAGCGGGCCCGTGCGCATCGGATTGGTCGAGCCGAAGACCGCCACGGTCGGCACTCCAAGCGCGCCCGCCAGATGCATGCAGCCTGAGTCGTTGCCGGCAAAGCCGTGGCATAGCGAGAGCAGCGCGATCAGTTCGCCCACCGTGGTCTCGGCGGCCGCGATGAGCGCGCCGCTCTTGCACTGCGTGGCGATCTGCTCGCACTGCGGACGATCATCGATTCCGCCCACCAGCACGCACTCCGCGCCGTGGCGCTCGGCCAGGAGGTCGGCCAGCGCCGCATAGCGCTCGACCGGCCATTCCTTCGCCGGCCCGTAGGCCGCGACCGGTGCGAGCGCGATCAACGGCCGCTCGGGCCGCGCGCGGCGGTTGACGAGCCACGCGCGCATCTTGTCGCGGCTCTGCATGTTCACGTCGAGGTGATAAGCCTCGGCGGCTCCCCTGGCGCCGACCGTTTCGGCAACCATCGTCAGCCAGTGATACACCTGGTGGGCGCTTTCGACATCGGCGCGCGGCGCGGCCTTGTGCGACAGCATGAAACCGCGGCGGTCGGCGTCGTAACCGGCGCGCCGCTGCACCCCAGCCAGTAGCATCCACATCGCCGACTGGAAGCTGTTGGGAAAAATCACCGCGAGATCGAAGTGGCCCGCGCGAATCCGTTTGACGATCGAAAGCTGGTCGCGCAGGCCGAGAAGGCCGCCGCGCAGCCGGTAGGGAATCACCTCGTTCACCCACATCGCGCCGTCGAAAAAACTTGCCAACTCGTGGCGCACCAGCACCGCCAGATGCGCGCCGGGGAACGTGTCGTGGATCGCATGCAGCGCGGGCCCGCTCATCACCAGGTCGCCGAGCCAGTTGACCGTCTTGACGATGATGCGATGTGGCTTCGGCGAAGGCAGCGGACGCAGATTCGGCAGGGGCGGGAGCGGCGCGCCCTCGCGCGACCACTCTGCCTCCAGCGCCGGCGGCAGCATCGAATCAGGATCGGCGGTGTCGAATAGCTGCGGCTTCCTCGTCGCCATCGTCGGGTTCACTAAATGCGCGAGCCTCGGCGCGCAACCGCCGCGCCACGACCCCCGCATCTCTGGCGCGCTAGCTGGTCAGCGCCTCGATCAGACGCTCGACGATCGCATCGGCCTTCGCGCGCATCTCGTCGTCGGTCGCGTCCTGGATCGGATGCGGAACGAAGATGCGGCGCACGTCGGGCAATCCGAGCGCGCGCGCCTGCGCCTCAGCCGCATCGACGAACGTCGAGGACGCCACCACCACCGAGGGCTTGCCGTTCACTTCAAACCATACTGAGTCGTGCACACTGCACGTTGTACACGACCCTCAATCGGCGAGCGCTTCGATAACGAAGTCGCTCTCCGCGGCGATCCTGCGCCGCAAGTCATCAGGCGCCGGCTTGGCGAACGTTGGTTTGCGGTAGCGCTTGAGCGCAAGGCCGGGCACGCGCTCGGCGAGCCGCTGCTCGATTCGGTCGAGCAGGATGTCGCCACGTGGCTTGACGATGTCGAGCAGCGCCACCACGCCGCTTAGATGTTGCGGGCGCGACGCGAGGGTGCGGCTGAGCGGCACGCGCTCGTCGGTCGGGTCGACAATTTTGGTCGCTTGGGTCATTAGGATGTTGACACCTCCTCGATCTTACGACTCACGCTTATCGAGCCCATCGGCCCGCTGAACCATCCGCCAAACGCGCTCGAAAACTTGCCGGCCTCACCGCCGGCCACGATGATATTGATATTCTCCGGCTTGCGGAACTTGGGGATGCGCTGCTCGAGCTGGTCCGCAGAAGGATTGGCGAGGCCAAAGTGCTTAAGCGCCATGCCCTCGCCGGCGTTGGCGTCGGGCAACAATTCGCGAATCGGCCGCGCGCTCGCCTCCTGGATTCGATTGCGCACCTGCGCCTTGCTCCAGCCGTCGCGCTTGATCGTATCGGCATGCTCGGGCGAGATGACGAGCAGGACTTCGCCGTAGCCGTGCAGCTTGGGATGCCAGCAGCTCTCGAGCGCCATTCCGAGGCTGCCTGCTAGCGCATGAGCGGTGCGCGAGAGTTGGTCGACGATCAGGCGCGGCCCCGGTTCCAGGGCGAAGACCGTCACCACGCTGTCCTCGCGGCGAAAGCCGCGTTCGACGTGCAGAGGCTCCCACGGGCTCCGCTCCTCCCATTCGGGATAGCAGGCGGTGTATTTTCCCGGGCCGCCGAGCGCGGTGCGTTCGATCTCGCCCGGCCGCGCACCGCCGACGTTGCGCAGCGCGAGCTTGACCGCGCGCCCGATAGTCGCGTTGGCGCGATTGCCGGAGCCCAGCGCGCCGACCTTCATGTTCATCGCGAGCCGCTGGCGGATCGGACCGTTGACCACGATCGTCGGCGTCGCGCCAGCCGTCGTCGCCATCACGCCATGGATATTGAACTCGTCCGTGCAGACCGCTTCGAGCACCGCGAGCACCACCGGCAAGTACTCTGGCCTGCATCCCGCCATCACGGCGTTGGCGGCGACCTTCTCGATCGTGAGCGGCGCGAGATTCGGCGGCACGGTCGCGATCACTTCCTGCGGATCGCGCCGCGTTCCGGCGAGCATTCGCATCACGCGCTCGGGCGTGGGTGGAACCACCGGCAGACCGTCGGTCAGTCCGCGCTCGAACATGAATTCGAACGGGTCTTCGTCGGCGCCAAGCTCGATCTGACGGGCGCGCAGGCGCGAGCCCGACGCTTCGGCGGCGAGCCGCTCGGCTACGCCGGGCTCGACCGACTTCGAGCCGCATCCGGGCCGGAGTTTGGGATAGGCGTCCCAGTCGATTCGGGGATCAGATCCGCCTGCCAGATGCGCCGCCTGAGAAAGCACGCTTTGCCAGTCGGACTTGTCGAAGCCCTCGAAACGGCGCAACTCAGCGCCGCGGGCGTAGGCGAGAACGATCGTCGGAACGATCTCGACGTTGTAGGCGTAAGAGATTTTCAGATCCGAATCGTCGAGCATCGGCGCGGTAAGATTGTGCCGCTCGATGAGGAGCGCGTTGCCCGCCGCGTCTTGGCCGATCACCACTATATCGATTTCATCGCGCAACGCCTGCGACACCGCTTCGATCAGCGGCATCGTCATGTCGCAGGTCGGACAATCCTCCTTGACGAAGCACAGCAACGCGGGCCGCTCGCCGGGAAATGAGTGCGCCCGGCGATGCTGATCGATCAGCGAAAAGCTCGGCAAGGAATCCGCCATTTCAATCCACCGTGCGCGCGCTCCTAATGCTTGCCCACTACGAAAGCGCAACTGGTCGTGCCGCTGCCGCCGATATTGAGCATCGCAAAGCGCTCGGCGCCCTCGACCTGGTAATCACCCGCGGTTCCGGTCACCTGGCGATAGCAATCGAGCATCTGGCGCACGCCGGTGCCGCCGACGGGATGTCCGACGCCGATAAGCCCTCCGCTGGGATTCATCGGTATCTTGCCGCCCATCTCGATCGCGCCTTCCTCAATCGCCTTCCACGACTCGCCCGGCTTGGTGATGCCGAAGTGGTCGATCGCCATGTACTCGGAGGTTGTGAAGCAATCGTGGGTCTCGATGCCAGAAACCTGCGTGACGCCTGAGAGGCCGGCACGGCGAAACGCGTCGAGAATCGCCTCGCGCGTATGCGGGAGCACGTAGGTGTCCTCGCGGCTTTCGGCAATCTTCTTGTCGAATTCGATCGGCGCAGTGTGATGGCCCCAGCCGAGGATGCGCGGAAGGTCATCCAGTTTCAGGTTGCGCCGCTTCGCGTAGTCAGCGGCGAATTTCTCCGAGGCCAGGAACAGCACCGCCGTGCCGTCGGTCACCTGCGAGCAATCGCGCACCTTGATCCGGCCCGCGATCGGCTGGTCGAACTTTTTCGCCTGCTGCGGATCGTTCTCGGCGTGCGGCCAGCCCCGCGTCTGCGCGAGCGGGTTGCGCCGGGCGTTGGAAAAATTGATCGCTGAGATGCGAGCCAAATATTCGTCCTTGAGCCCGTAGCGCCTGTCGTATTCGTCGCCCAGGCGCCCAAAGAGCGCCGGGAAGGGATAAGGAACTCCCTTGCACTCGCGCTCGTACCATCCCGCGGTGCCGAGGAAATCGCCGCCGGTCGCGGAATCGACGGTCTTCATCTGCTCCAGGCCGACCACGGCGGCGAGGTCGTAACGGCCGGCTTCGATATCGGCCGAGGCGGCGAGGATGGCGATCGAACCAGAGGCGCAGGCGGCCTCATGACGCGAAGTGGGGATACCGAAGAAATGCGGGTCGACCTCGAGAAAGAAGGCGTTGAGCTGGCCCTGCTTGCCGTAGAGTTCGGCGGCAAAGTTGCCGACGTGCGCGGTCTGGATTTCGCGCGGCTCGATTCGCGCTTGTTGCATCCCGGCGTCAACCGTCTCGCGCATCACTGCGGAAAAATGCTTGCCCTCCTTGTTCCAGTTGCGGGCGAAGTCGCTCTGCGCACCACCGAGGATATAAACGTTCTCTGATTTGGCCATCGTGAATCTCCTTGCTGAATCGCGCTGCGCATCGGAGCGCGCCGATCGCAAACGGTCGCGTTTTACAAATCGCGCTATCCAAACACCATGCGCGCACGACTCAATTCGTTCTCCAATCTAGGCTAGCGCACCCTCTGCCTTTTGCGCCACCCGAGCAGAATTTGCGCGGATGGCGGCGGCTTTGCCGTAAGCGCCGCACGATGCCTATAATGCCGCTAACACGAAAGCGAGACTCGGACATCTCGAAGGGAGCGGGCAATGAAACGGATATCGCTTAAGGCATTCGCCGCGATGATGTTGATTGGCGTTCTGGGCACAGGCGGCTATGTATTGGCCAGCCGCAACCTCGATCCGCCGGCCTGCTGCCAGAGCAAGCAAGCGTGCTGCCCATCGCAATCGTGTTGTAAAGGCGGCAGCCACGGCGGCCAATGCCCGATGCATCGGCACGCCTAGAAAGGGCCGCTCGGCACACATTTTAGACGCTCTCCACAGGCCGGTTTCTATCTGTTGATAACCCTGTCGACGGTCTGTGGATAAGCGCTTGTAGCTCGCGCTGCGCTCAGCACAGTGCTATCCAAAAACCGGCTACGCCAATCTCGTACGTCGCTAACTCCATGGAACTAAAAGAGAATTTGAGGACTGCGGCGATATTGCTTCAACAGCCGATAGCGCTATAGGTCTCGATAAGCTTCTTCGTCAGCCTCCGAATCCCACTCGGGCAAAAGCTCTTCCAAGCCCACAAGGAATTCGATATCCAGGGGTTCGATTCCGGCATCTTCTTGAAGTGTCATGCTAGTTCGACCGACAATCCTGCGCCATCATAGTCTCGTTGCCTACGGTTCAAACCATTCGCGGCCGTCGGCGCGAATCAGATCCTCGGCCGCTTTGGGTCCCCAGGATCCAGCAGCGTAGGGCTCCATCGGAATCCCTGAGTTCTTCTGCCACTGATCGAGAATGACCTGCACGAATTCCCACGAGCGCTGGACGAAACTCGAGTCGAGGAACAGGGTATGGTCGCCCGCCATCACGTCGAGCAGCAGCCGCTCATAGGCGTCGGGCGAGGCGCCACCAAACTCCGCCGCATAATGGAGATCCATCCGCACCGGTTGAATCGAAAGGTCCAGGCCGGGCCGCTTCGCCAGCACCTCAAGCGAGAAGCCCTCGTCGGGCTGGATGCGGATCGTAAGCACGTCGGCCGGCAACGAGACGTGGCGGTTGAACAGAATCTCGGGGACTCGCTTGAACTGCACGAAAATGGCGCTCGCGCGCCGCGGCAGACGCTTGCCCGTGCGCAGGTAGAACGGCACGCCCGCCCATCGCCAGTTGTCGACCATCGCCTTTAGCGCGACGAAAGTTTCGGTGCGCGAGGTCTCGCGGATGCCCTCCTCCTGAAGATAGCCGGGGACGCGCTTGCCGTCGAGCTCGCCCGCGGTGTACTGGCCGCGCACCACGAGCTTGCGCACGTCGCCGGGCTCGATCGGCCGCAGCGAGCGGATCACGTTGACCTTGGCGTCGCGCACCGCGTCGGCGGCGAGCGACACCGGCGGCTCCATCCCGGTCAGCGATAGCACTTGCAGCATGTGGTTTTGAACCATGTCGCGCAGCGCGCCGGCGCCATCGTAGTACATCGCGCGTGTGCCCACGCCTTCCTCCTCGGCGACGGTTATCTGCACGTGATCGACGCGGCGGTTGTTCCAGAAGTCCTCGAAGATGCTGTTGGCAAACCGCAGCACCATCAGGTTCTGCACCGTCTCCTTGCCGAGATAGTGGTCGATGCGGAAGATCTGGCTCTCGTCGAAATGCTTGCTCATCTCGCTGATGATGTGCAGCGCGCTGTGCAGGTCGTGGCCGATCGGCTTCTCGACCACGACACGGGTGAAATGCGGGGCATCGGGCGGCGCGATCAGTCCAGCGGCGTGGAGCTTCTCAACCGTCTCGATAATCGCCTCGGGCGGCACGGAAAGGTAGTAGATGCGGTTGGGCGGCAGGCCGTGCGCCTTTTCGATTTCCTCCAGGCGGCTCTTGAGCCGCGCGAAGCCGTCGGGGCGATCCAACCCTGAGAGATAGTCGAGGTTCTGCGCGAAGCGGCGCCAGGATTCCTCATCGACCTTCAGCCGCGAGTAGCGCTCGGCCGCCTCGCGCGCCTTGATGCGAAACGCCTCGACCGACATCTCGCGGCGCGCGAAGCCCAGGATTGCGCTCTTGGGCGTTGTCGCTTGCTGGCCGCAATGCTCGAGGTTGTAGAGCGCGGGCAAGAGCTTGCGCGCCGCCAGATCGCCCGAGGCGCCGAAGATCACGATCGTGCAGGGGGGAACCGGATGCGTTTCCGCGATAGTCCAAATCTTGCTCATAAATTCATTCCTTTGGTTGAATCGTGACCATCCTCTACGGACCTTTCAGTTTGACCGTCCTTAGCCCCATGCTAACCTTGAGTGCTGGTGCAACGAAACAGTGCCCGATCGGATGAATCAAATCATGACAGGAACCCAGGCATGAGCGACGCGGTCGCGGTAAACTCGCGTGAATCGACTGAACGATCATTGAGCAAATGGATGCCCGTGCTGGTGTGGGCGATCGTTATCTTCAGCTTTTCGACTTCATATTTCTCGGCTGAAAACACTTCGAAATTCATCGACCCGATGCTGCGCTTCCTGATGCCGGGAGCGTCGGCGGCGACGATCGCGCTCTGCCACGCCTTCGTGCGCAAGGCGGCGCACTTCACCAACTACGCGATCCTGTTCTGGTTGCTGGTGAGCGGGCCGATGCGCGCGCGCCCCTACCTCGCCTTTGGACTATGCGTGCTCTACGCGCTGGCCGATGAAGGCCATCAGATGTTCGTGCCGAACCGCGGGCCGTCGCTCTATGACGTTGCGCTGGACTCCACCGGCGCGCTGTTCAGCCGCTTTCTGCACGCGGCCGTGATCGAAATCGCCTAAGTCCCTGCATCCTCCAGTGACGCCGTGATGCGATCGACGCGCCCATAGAACTCACGCAGTCGCGGCAGCTCGTGCGGAATTTTAAGCACGCCCGTCAGCGCGAGAAAATGTAACTGCCCATACAACGCGAAGTCGGCCAGCCCGGGACCACCGAGCAAAAACGCGCCGTGCTCGAGCGCCGTCTCGAACGGCTCCAGCACCTCGCGCACGCGGACCATGTTGGCTTCGTGCTCGCGCTCCATCCGATCGCAGAATCCCGCGCCGTACTTGCGGTCGCGAATGAAGCGAAACATCGCGAGGCGGTCGGCGCCCTGGCGCGCGAAGTATTTCTCTTCGTCTGGCAGCGCGGCAAAAAACAGCGCCTCCTCGACCTCGCTGTCGATATGCCGCGTGAGCGCGAGGTGCAGGCCGCGGCTCCGCGCAGGCAGAATCGTCGGCTCGGGACTCAGCTCCTCCAGTCGCATCGCGATACGGTCGGAGTCGACGACTGTCTCGTTACTCTCGCCGTCGCCCTCGCTCTGGACCTGCTCGAGCCTCAGTGCCGGGACCATGATCTGGCCCGAGGCCGCGATCAATTCCTTGCGCTCGACGTAGTCGACCTCGACGACCTGGTAGTCGAGGCCCTTGTAGTCGAGAATCTTGCGCACCTTGGAGCAGAACGGGCTGGTTGCGAACTGGTAGAGCGTGGCCTTCATTTTTGATTGTCCCGTTTGTTTGTCCCGTCAAATTTGTCCCGCGGTCCTGCGCGGGCGCGATCAGTGTTTGAGCATCTGCGCCATCGCGGCCGCCTTATCAAGTCGGAAGCGTTGGAAAGAGCTTCGGCGCCATTTGCGCCGCGAATTCCTTGAATATACGCACCGGTCGCGGGATGTACCGGTTCCCGAGATGGACCACTGAGAGGTTGAGGGCGTCGAAGCGCCACTTCGGCATGACCTCGACGAGCCGCCCCTCGCGCACTAGCTTAGGCTGCACCAACGGCGGAAGTTCGCCGATGCCGGCGCCGGCCAGCAGCGCGTGCGCAAGACCGTCGTAGTCATTCATGGAGACGTGAGGATCGAACGTCAGAGTTTCCTTGTCCTTTCCGTTCGCGTGAGCAAAGCTCCAGCTATTCTCGGGCTTCCAATGCGAGAACGAGAGCAGTTGATGGCCGAGCAGATCCTGCGGTGTTTTGGGCGGCTTGCACTTTTCGAGATAGGCAGGGCTCGCTACGAGTTGATGCCGGTAAGTCAGGATCCTCCGCGCAATGAGCGTCGAATCCTTGAGCGCGCCGAACCTGAACACCAGATCGATGCCCTCGGCAATATGATCAACGAACCGTTCGGTGACGAAGATCGAGACGCGGACGTTAGGGTAGGAGGCCCGGAATCCGCCCACAAGCGGCACCACCAGCGAGTCGGAGATACTTGGCGGCGCCGAAAGCCGCAATTTCCCTGAGACGTTCGACACAAGGCTCGAGACGACGTTGTCGACCGCATCGCTGAGTTCGGCGCTGCGCTGGGCATGCTCAAGAACTTCGGAGCCGACATCGGTGAGCCGCAGGCTGCGCGTCGAACGTTCGAGCAGGCGGACGCCGAGCTGGTCCTCGAGGTCGGCAACGCGGCGGCTGACGGTCGAGGTCGGCATGTTGAGGCGGCGCGCAGCTTCCGAAAAGCTGTTTGCCTCGACAACCTTGGCGAAAATCGTCAGCGAATTGAGGTCCGCCATCGCTATCCACTCGCCATCCAAACGGTTGGCCGTTCTCGAAAAGATTATCCCAAATTCGGAAAATGGATTTCCAGTTTATCCCGCTAATCGCACAGATGGCGTAAGCCTATATTCTTTTACGAAGGCGAATCCATCTACGAGGGAGTGATCCGATGAATGCAAACGAAAAGGCAGTAGCTGATGTATTGGCGAAATATCAAGACGCGCTGAACGCGTCGGACACCGACGCGGTGATGCCGCTCTATACCGAGGACGGCGTGTTTATGCCGCCCTATAGCCAATCGGCGATTCGCGCGGCGGCGGTGCGGCAGGCCTATGACGCGGTGTTCAGGGCCATCAAGCTGAGCGTCAAGTTCAACGTAGCCGAGGTTGTTGAGATAGCCCCCAACTGGGCGTTCGCGCGTACCAATTCTGCCGGAACGGTCACGGTCCACGCGACTGGCGCGAAGCGCGCCGAAGCAAACCAGGAGCTATTCATTTTCAGGAAGGGCTCCGATGGCAAGTGGAAGATCGCGCGCTACAGCTTCTCCTCCACCAATCCGCCGCCACAGCAGTAAGTCCACAGTAGGTGCGACGGATGAGGAAGTGGTCCACGAATTGCCCGATCCTGGAGAAGGAGCCAGTGTGACGCAAGTTCAACAAGATGAGCTACTTCCAGGAACTCGCAAAGCAGCCAATGCAGGATGGGTAACCGCCGGACCACCCGCCGCCGCCGTGCGCACGAGCTGCCTTGTCTGACGGTTGACCTCGAAACAACGGCCACTTTCGCGAAATCGCGCTATTGCTGCTGGCCACGAAGGATTGCACCCATCGTAGTTGCGTTCATGATGCCAAAATTCTGATAGCAGTTGTTGAAGATCGCGTACGCGCGCTTGACGCCTTGTTGCTCCAGATTGCCGAACTCTTGGGCGAGCGACTGAAGCTCCCGTTCCGAATACAAATACTTGAACCGCTCAGCCGCCGTGATGTTGCGTTTGAACCAGTTCTCGCGGTTCTTGCCATGAAAGCGAACATAGACCTGGTCGCCTGTAGCTTCGATAAACGACGGCACGATCGAACTATCTTCGGGCGCGTCGATCGATGTGTAATACAAGCCACGCGATCGCAGAAAGTTCATGGTTTCGGTACGTCGAGTTTCGTCGCGAACCCAGGTCGGGTGACGGAACTCGATTGCGATCGAGGCTCCCGGCAGCCGCTCGGGAAGGCTCGCGAGATAGTCGAAATTCGCGGGCTTCGGAATGAAGTACGGCGGAAATTGGAAGGCCACGATCCCGAGCTTTCCTGCTTCGCGTAGCGGCGCCATCGCGCTCCAAAACATCTGGAACGCCATATCGACGATTTCCTTTGACGGCCGCGTAAGCTGGCGATTGCTTTGCTCGTCCGCAGGCAACATCCCACGCAACTGCTTTGGAAGCCGCGAGATCTCGGCAGGATGCTGCGTCATCAGCGCGAACCGTTTGATATTGAAGACGAACCCTTCGGGTGTGCGCTCCGCCCACAGCTTCGCGTTACGTTCCGCTGGCAGGGCGTAGTAGGTTGAATCCACTTCGACCGTGTTGAATTGCTCGGCATAAAAGCGCAGACGATCCTCGGCGGTCTTGACTGCGCGCGGATAGAAGACGTCCGACTTAACCAGCGTCGGATCGGTCCACGAGGCGGTGCCGACCAGGAATTGCGGCCGCAGCGGCATACCGGGCCGAGGTTAGCACAGACCAGACTTACACGGCGGCGACGCGCGAGCGAGGTAGGACCTTAAGGCTGTCGCGCACCCGAAACGCGCCGCTTCGCCGTCAGGCGAACATGTTCACCGCTTCGAGGCCTTGTCCGAGGGTCGACTTGAAAACCTCGAACAGCTTGTCGATGTCCCAAGGGCCGACGCTGAAGATCGCGCGGTCCATCTTCATGTGCGTGTAGCGCGTGATCCGGTAGCCCGACGCGCCGAAGCACTGCCCCGTCACGTCGGCCGCCTGGTCGCTGGCGAGATAGACGATTATCGGCGCGACGTTGGCTGGATCGCGCGGCGTGCCCTCGGCGCTCTCGCTCACCGCTAGACCGCTGACTCCGGGCATCCGGCCCGCCGGAATCGAGTCGGTCATCCGGGTCGCCGCGCCGGGCATGATCGCGTTGACGGTGATGCCGTACTTCTGCAGCGAGGTCGCGCAGCTATAGGTGAGTCCCAGGATTCCGGCCTTGGCCGCGGCATAGTTGGGCTGGCCCGGGCTGCCGAGTGCGGAGTTCGACGAAAAGTTGATGATGCGGCCGCTCTTGCGCTCGCGCATATGGGCGCTCGCCGGGCGAATCGTGCAGTAGTGGCCCTTGAGATGAACGCGGATGACGTCGTCCCATTCCTGCTCGCTCATGTTGAAGATCATCCGATCGCGCAGGATGCCTGCGACGTTGACCAGAATGTCGAGCTGGCCGAACTCCTTGATCGCCTGGTTGACCAGCCCTTCGCCGCCCGCCGCGGTCGCGATGTCCATGTGATTGGAGACCGCCCGGCCGCCCGCCGCCACGATCTCCTTGACCACGTCGTCGGCCGGCGAGACGGTTTCCTTCTGTCCCGCGAGGCTCACGCCGAGGTCGTTTACGACCACGGCCGCGCCCTGAGCGGCGAGCGTCCGCGCCACCCCGCGGCCGATTCCGCGTCCACCACCGGTTACGGCTGCAACTTTACCGTCGAGCTTGCCCATCGCTATGCCTCGATTTTATTTTCAGAAAACTGAATCCGCTTATAGCGCAAATCTTCGTTGTCGGAACAGTCCCGCGCGCCGCGCGGTGAAGTGCCAGAGCGATGGCCTCAGGATGGTTTCGGGCCTCCAGCAGCCCGCGGGAATAGCTTCTAGTCGGCCAGCTCGACCTCGGTCATCACGCCGACCGGCGTGAAGCGCGCGATCTTTCCCGTGGGCTCGGTGAAGTAGAGATTGCCGTCGGCGCCGCTGGTGATGAAAGCGGGGATGGCGGTTTCGGGCAGAAAGAAGGCGGTTATCGGAGCGCCGGGACGAAGACGGCAGATCGCATGCGACTTGGGCACGGTGATCCAGATAGTTCCCTCGCCGCCGGCGACGATGTCGAGCGCGGGGCCATTGACCGGCAACACCAACTCGGACATTTGCCCTTGCGGCGTGATCCTGCCGATCCGGCTGGCCGCGAGCTCGGTGAAATAGACATCGCCGTCGCCGCCCACCGCGACGCCGTTGGGATGGCTATGCGGGACCGGCAGCGTGTATTCGGTTATCACGGGCTGGTCGGCGTTTTGCGCCAGTGTGATTCGGCCGATCCGATTGCCTGAGTTTTCGGCGAACCACAGGCTGCCGTCCGCGGCGGCGACGATCCCTGCCGGTCCACCGCCCAGCGGCAGCGGAAACTCCATGAAGCCGTGATGGCCGGGAGAGGAGCGGTCGGCCCCGGGCGGAACGAAGATCGCGATCTGGTCGGCGGCGTGCTCGGTGAACCAGATGGAGCCGTCGCGAGCCGCCGCGATACCGGCGGGCCCGCTCCTGGGCGTCGGCACGAAGTAGTAGTCCGCCTTGCTGTTGTCGGGAAAGATGCGTCCGATACGGCCGCCCTGAGGATCGGTGAACCACACTGCACCGTCGCGCGCGATAGTCAGACGCTCAGGAAAGCCGTCCTGGTCCAGTTCCACTTGCTTGAACGTGCCGCTGAGCTCCATCAACCCCAGCATCGGAGCGCTGTACTCGGTGAACCAGACACCGCCGGCGCCGGCCGCGATCGCGTATGGAGCGTGGATGCCTCCGCGAGTGGACGAGGGATGGGCAAAGGCGGGCGTGGTGGTGGCGCGGCCGGCCTCGACCCGGTTGCCAAGCTGATTCATCGCGGCCTGCGGCGGCGCCGCGCCGCAGCCAGAGGTGCCGAGCGTGATGAATGCCCAGAAGACCAGCGCGCCCGCGGCCACAAGTGATGTACCAGCGGTGTTCGTGTAATGACTAATGATTCAAGTCTCGTCGACGGCGAACCAGTACGCTGACAGGTAACCCGTCATCACCGCAACTGTCTTGGTCTCTCCCACCAATACCACGAACACGATCGGAAGCCGCGGATCGAGTAAGAGCAAGCCGCCGAATGCAAACACGCTCAGAAAGTAGCTCAGCATCGCAGCCCATATCGCGCGCTCACTGACCCGGTTGCGCGCCCCCGCCGAAGCGATCAAAGCGAACGGAACGAACAACAGAGTATTGTAGTTCAACCATGAGACGGGCAGAACCTCGATCGACGTGACTACCCATAGAGCGAACAGGCGCCAATCGCGATCGGGACCGGCGCCGCGCTTGAGCGTGGCCTTCAAGGTGAACGCCATAAAAGCCAGGGAAGCGCCGTAGCCCAAAGCGCGTCCGAAGCGATCGCCGGCGGGTCCGAGATGCCATCCGTTGAGATATAGGCACAGGCGCCAGAGAAGCGATGCGGGCGCGGTGTTCCAGCCCAGCCTCAGGAATTGACGATCCACGCCGGTCGTAAGCATGCCGCGGGGGAAATCCAGGACGACGCTCCATCCCAGGAACGCCGCCGCCACCACTGTTCCGAGTATGCCGCCGGCAGCCATGAACGCGAGTGCGCGCCACTTGCGCGTAAATAACAGATAGAGGCTCAGCAACCCTGGATAGGCGCGTACAAGGGTCAGCGCCGCCAGCATCAGGCCGGCAAGACCGTCACGCCCTCTCGCAAGCCATCGGATACTCAGCGCCAGCCCCAGTATCACGAGCACCTGGCTCTGCGCGGTCAGGAAGAGATCGATGAGCGGTGGATAGATCAGAGCCAGGGCGATCATCACGCAGGCATCCACCGGCCGGATACCAGTTCCAGGGCCAAGCAGCAGATAGAATGACGCTAGCAGCGCTGCAAAATTAATCGCGATCCAGGTCCAGTAGGCCTGCGTAAGCGGCAGCGCCCCCAGTTCCTTAAGCAGGAGCAGGAAGATTGGAGTCTCCGGGATGACCTGATCCTGCTGGTTGGCCTTGGTATGTAAGCCGAGCTTTGCGCCGACCGGTACCAGAGAAGTGTGATACGGATTCTGCCCCTGCCGCATGATCGTTGCGGCGGCGTAGTAGTCGGCGAAGTCTTCTTCGTGAATTCGACCGGGTAGTGCCGAATACACTCTGTAGACCTGGATCAGCGCGGCCAGAGAGAGAAATACCACCATCAGGGGATGGCGCAGGATCGCGAGGATTCCATCGATGGAGAGAGGCGGCCGATAAGCGGCACTGGCCTTAGGCGTTATGGGACGCGGGTAGTCTGCACGCGGGTGGTCCTTCGCGGGCTCCGCGTGTGGCTCTGCGACGCTCATCGACTCTCCCCCCATTCCCCACCTCGCGTGGACACACCGCCGCCACGCAGTCAGGCCGAGCGACCAGTCAGCCGAGCGATCGATCAAGCGCCGCGCGTCTCCCGGACGGGGCCACCCCGATGGAACCCCTAGGCCGAAACCGCAGCGGCGCCCGGCTTGGCGCCTTCCCGCCGCTCAGCGAGGTACCACTGGATGGTCCGCCGCAGTCCTTCCTCGAAATCGGTGGAGGCCCTGAAATTGAATTCGCGCTCGGCGCGCGAGATGTCCAGGCAGCGGCGCGGCTGGCCGTCGGGCTTGCTCGGATCCCATACGATCTCGCCGCGAAAGCCAGTCAGGCGCGCGACCAGGGTAACCAGGTCGCGAATGGTTATCTCGCGGCCGGCTCCCAGGTTGACCGGTTCGGCGCCGTTGTAGTGCCGCGCGGCGAGCACGATCGCGCGCGCGCAATCTTCAACGTAGAGAAATTCGCGGCTGGCCGAGCCGGTGCCCCAGACCTCGATTCGCGACGCGCCGCCTTCGATCGCGTCCACGCACTTTTTGATCAGTGCCGGGATCACGTGCGAGCGGGCGGGATCGAAGGTATCGCGCGGGCCGTAGAGGTTGACCGGCAGCAGGTAAATCGCGTTGAAGCCGTATTGCTGGCGATAGGCCTGCGCCTGCACCAGTAGCATCTTCTTGGCCAGCCCATAAGGCGCGTTGGTCTCTTCGGGATAACCGATCCAGAGGTCGTCTTCGCGAAACGGCACCGGGGTGAACTTGGGATAGGCGCATACGGTGCCCACGGCGACGAATTTCTCGACTCCGCCCAGGCGCGCCTGCTCCATCAACTCGACGCCCATGATGAGGTTTTCATAGAAGAAGCGCCCGGCGTTCTCGCGATTGGCGCCGATCCCGCCGACCACGGCCGCGAGATGAATGATCGTCTGCGGCCGCGCGTCGCGCATCAGGCTCTCAATCGCGCGCGGTTGGCGCAGGTCGTACTCGCTCGAACGCGGCGCAGTGATATTGCGAAATCCGGCGCGCGCCAACTCCTCGATCACGAAGCTGCCGAGGAACCCCGCACCGCCGGTGACCAGGATGCGCGTGTCATGGGATGCTTCCGCCTTCCGATTTGCCATTCCTTACCGCCTCCCGCTTTGTCGCCAACTCCGAACCGGCTTCGACGCCCGCCGATCAAGGTCAGGCGCCGGTAAATTCACTAGCCGATGTAAATCTATTATAGGAATACGGCCCGGGCCTGAAGGGTCGGCCACGCATAAATTCTCATACGAATTTCAGCCGCCTCAGCGCGAAACCGAACATCCGCAGCAGCAAAAGCCCATGCCGCCAGCGCTGGATATTGGTCTGGCCGTAGGTTCGTTCATGATAACGCACCGGCATATCGACGATCTTGAGGTCAAGCTTGGCCGCGCCGAAGATGAGGTCGAAGTCGCCGAACGGATCGAAGTCGCCGAAGTAGGCGCGATTGGCGGCGATCATATCGTAGTCGGCCCGGCTCAGCACCTTGGTCCCGCATAGTGTGTCCTTGACGTTCTGGCCGAGCAGCCAGGAGAAGCCGAGGCTGAAAAACTTGTTCCCGAGGAAATTCAAAAAGCGCATCGCCTGCTTCTCCATCGGGTAGACGAAGCGGACGCCGTTGATGAATTCGCCGCGGCCCGAACGCAGGGCGCGATAAAAGCGCGGCAAATCCTCGGGCGCAACCGTCAGGTCCGCGTCGAGGATCATCAGCACCCCGCCCCTGGCCTCTGCAAACCCCAGGCGTACCGCGTCGCCCTTGCCCGCGCCGCTTTGCCGCAGCAGTTGCATGCGGCGCTCCGGATGGCGCGCGATTGCCGCCTCGATCGCTGCGTAAGTGTCGTCGCGCGAATGGCCTTCGACAAAAACGATCTCGGTGCCGGCGCCCATCTCGGGCACGCGCTGCACCACGTTCTCGATATTGCCGGCCTCATTGCGGGCCGGGACGATCACGCTTACCACCGGCTCGGGCTCGGGGCCGCGCGCCTCGGTCGCGGCTTCCGGTGCGAGGCGGGCGACGATGAAATTGGTGAGCGCCAGATGCCGAAAGGGCCAGAGTTTCACCACGTAGCGGTTGAAAAGCGGCGCGAGCAGCGGCAGCGCGAGCGGCAGGAGCACCTCCTGCCACTGGCGAACGACCTCGAAGCCGCCAAGCGCCAGCATGTTGTCGAGATCCGCCAGCGTCAGCCAGTTCTGGTTCAAGGCCGAATTGGCCAGGTTCATACGCCCGGCCATCCTGAGCGGCAGCTCCCACATCCGGCTGTAAGTGTTGATGATCACGCGAGTCGCCGGCGTGCATACCGACGCGAGCCGCTCGATCGTCGTTTGCACATCCCAAAGATCGTTAATCAGGTCAGAAAGGATGATGTAGTCAAACCTGGTATTCAGGCTGAGCTGATCGATGTCGCCCTGCACGAAGCGGAGTTGCGGATGGCTTCGCGCGGCCCGCTTGAGCATCTCCGGCGCAAAATCGACGCCGACGCCCATCGAGGGCTCGAGCGCCGCGAGCAGATCGCCGGTGCCACAACCGAGTTCCAGTACCCGGCTCCCCGCCGGCACGAGGTACCGGTAAACCTCCGCAAGCCGCCGATAGTAGGCGGCACTGGCCGGTTTGCGGACGTAACCGTTCCAGAACCTGATGCGCTCCGCGCAATAACGCGCGGCCGCCAATGCTTCCCCGTTGGTCGCGCGCGGCGCCGCACCATTGCTCTCAACCACTGAATTCTGCTGTAGCGCCTCCATATTACCTGTGCGTGTTCCGCTCTGCCTCCGGCCGCCGCGCCCTCGCGCGGTGGCTTAGTCTTGCTATGCCGACGCCGGTTGAAAGTTCCGGCTGTCCGTCCAGCCTTGATTTAGTTGCAAACGATTCCGGTTAACATGCCATCAACCGGCTCGCAATGCGATCCAGCAGCGGGCGGTCGAGTCCGTCTACGATCGGACGATCGTCAAACCGCAGTGCGAGCCGGTTGTACCTCGTCGATCGAATCCGCCGAACCTGAATCCGCCGCTCGCGAGGCCGTCGACTGCGACAGCTGCTGAACCGCAGCGGATCGACAGCGAACCAATAGAGCGAGAGATAGGCGAGCAGCCCCACCGGCGAAGCGCCGACCCGCCACACCAGGGTGTCCGGATGCAACGCGAGTTCGGGCGAATGCATGTCGACCAAGGTGAAATAGAGCCATGCGAGTGTGTAACACGCGACCCCTGCCCACAGCGCGCGCGCGCTGGTCCGGTTGTTGGCCGCGGCCGCGCTCAGCTTCACGATCGCAATGGTCAGCAGTACCAGGTAGTAGAACCACGACGTCGGCGCAATGAGGATCGCGGTCATAATCCAGAGTAGAAAAAGGCGGCCGTCGGGATCGTCGTCGCGGGGTCTCGATACTGTCGCTTTGACCGTGAAACCGAGCAGCGCCAGTTCGGCGGCCACCGCCGTAGCTTTCCTCGCCCATTGAAGCGTCGGCCCAAGATGGAGGCCGAAGAAGTACCAGAACATCCGCGCCACCGTTGGACCGATCGCGATATTTCCCGGCAGCGCCTCTCTCCATTGCTCGGTCAGGTAACTCGGCGCAAGGACGAAGCTCAGCGTCGTGCCGACGCCCGCCAGCGCCAGCGTGAGCAACCCGCCAATAGCGAGTCCCGCGATCGTATAAGCGACGACGCGCCATCGTTTCCTCAGGATAAAGTAGCCGATGAGCAGCAGCGGAAAGGCACGCAGCAGGGTCGCGAACGCGAGCATCAGGCCCGCTGCGCCGTCGCGCCCGCGCTCCATCCATCGCTGCATCAGTACGAACATCAGCAGGACCAGCATTTTATTCTGGCCGAAGACCAGGTGATCGATCACCGGCGGAAAAAGGATCGTCAGAGCGGCGATCGCCAGGGCGACATCGCGATCGAGACCCGGAGTCCAGCAAAAAAGCAGAAATAGCGCGAGCAAAAACGAGAACCCATTGAGCGCGGTCCAGACATAAAATCCGGGCCGCGGCGCCAGCAGCGTCACCGGCACAAAGCACATCACGAAGGTCGGCGGATCGGTCGCGTGATTGATCTTGTCCAGCTCGAACCCGAGCGAGCGCGCAAGCGGCGTCAGGTCAGTGGTGTAGGGATTCATCCCGTGACGCATCGCCAGCGCCGAACTGTAGTAGATGCTGTAGTCCCATTTTCGGGCGCGGCTGGGCAGCGCGGCGATCAGTATCACCAGGCCGATTACAACCGCCGTCCACAACGGTACCAGCATCGCCGCGCGAAGCAGCAGGCTGCGCTCGGATGTCACGGGTGTGGAGATCCTATGATCAGTCGATACGACGGCTCGATTCCCCCTTCGCGATTCCACGCGTTTGCCGATTCGCCCCGGGCCACGCAGACCCAGGTCGGGCCTTGAGCGGCCAGTCCGGAAGATCATTACGTTACACGGGCAAGAGACGCAATCAGGCGCTGCGGCACGACGTAAGATGGTTTGGAGCGGCTTATCTGCCGGCCTGGATGGCCATCGCACGCAATTGGGCGACCCGCGCCGACGACGCGGGGTCGTGGCCGATGTCTTCGATCGCATGCGGTAACCGCCACGACCAGTTCGCGGGTCCGACGGTGCCGGGGAGGTTGATCCGCTCGCGCCATCCAAAAAGATCCTGCATCGGGATCATCACCATCCGCGACGGCGACGCATACAGCGCCGCCAGCATCGCGTCGCGCATCTGCTCGAAACCGACCTTCGCATTGCGCGTCGCCGCGGGTGCAGGCACGAGCAGCGCGAGCATGCGTGCGCGTTCGGCCGCCGGCGCGGTGTCCCACCACTCGGCCAGCGTATCGGTGTCATGCGTGCCGGTCGTGGCGAGCGAAATTTCGGGATAATCCGCAGGCGAAACGAACGCCTCGGCAGGTGTGCCGTCGTTGATTTTCTCCCAGCGCATCACTTTGTAACCCGGCACGCCGAGCGCGCTCAGCGAGGCCCGGACGAAGGGCGGTATTACGCCAAGGTCCTCGGCAACCACGATCGTCGCGCCCGCCTCCTCGAGTATCGCGCCGAGCACCGCCTCGCCCAGCGCGCGTTGATCGGGCTCCGCCGCCGGCGAGAACCCGCCTTTAGCCCCTTGCACGAGGCCGAATGAAAAGGTCCGGTAGAGCCCGACCACATGATCGATCCGGATGAAATCGTAGAGCTCGCGTGCGTGACGGATCCGTTTTCTCAGCAACGCGAATCCGTCCGCGCGAATCCGATCCCATCGCGGCGAGGGCAGACCCCATTTCTGCCCCTCCGGATTGAAGGCGTCGGGCGGCGCACCCACAGTACGATTGAAATCGAACAATTCCTGGTTGGCCCATACTTCGGCGCTGTCGTGCGCCGGCGAAAACGCCAGGTCACCGCCGAGCATCACGCCGCGCGCACGCGCGTGGGCGTGAACTTCCGTCCATTGGCGATGCGCCAGGAATTGCCAATACATGTACTTGTCGATCGCCGGCGCGAGTTCGGCTTTCGCGCGATCGAGCGCAGCGGTTTCGCGCCGGCGCAGCTCGTCGGGCCAGTCCTCCCATGGCGCGAGATCGAAGCGATCCTTGAGCGCGCGGAACAGCGCATAATCGTGGAGCCATCCGCGATGGCGCAAGGCGAAGTCCGTCACGGCCGCGCGCTCGTCGCTGCGCGCCGTGAAGTGGCGAAACGCGGCCTCGAGCAATTCGAGCCGCGCAGCGCGGATCGTCAAGCGATCGCTGAGTGGCACGTGCGCGAGCTCGCGGCGCACCCGCTCCACGTCGCCCGGAATGACGCCCGCGAGTCCGTCGAGTCCGATATAGATCGGATCGATCGCAAACACGCTGAGCGCGCTGTAGGGACTCGCCTCGCCGGGCGAGGTTTCGTCGATCGGCAGGAGCAGGATCGCGCGATCGCCCATCGACGACGCGAGGCCGGTCATCGCATCGAGCGCGGCGATGTCGCCGATTCCCGCGTCGCTGCGCGTGCGTAGCGAAAACAGCGGCACCATCACGCCGGCGAGGCGCTCAATTGCGGGTCGCGGATTCATGATGCAGGAAAAAGATCTTTCAGATCACGTAGCCCCCGTTGGGGCTGATCACTTGGCCAACCATAAACGACGAATCCTCGCATGCAAGGTATAGAGCCGCGGCCGCGATGTCGCGTGGCTCACCGAAGCGGCCGGCGGGCGTCCTCGCCATCACTACCTGGCGCAGCTCGGGCGAGAGCGGCGCGGTCATCGGGGTTTCGATGAAACCGGGCGCGATACAGTTGACCAGGATACCGTGGCGGACGACCTCGCGCGCGACGCACTTGGTGAACGAGATTATTCCGCCCTTGGCCGCGCCGTAATCGGCCGCCAGCTCGATTCCGGTGAGCCCGATGATCGAGCCCAAGTTGATAATGCGGCCGGATTGTTTCGCGATCATCACCTTGAGCGCCTCGCGCGTGCAGTAGAAAGTCGCATCGAGATGCGCGGCGATCATCTTGTGCCAGTCCTCGTCGGTCTTGTCGACGGTGGGCGTCCCCTCGCTGCCGGAGCGCACACGTCCGATGCCGGCGTTGTTGACCAGGACGTCTATCGTGCCGAACGCTGCCACGAAATCGGCGAATATCTTTTTGACCGCCGCGCTGTCCGTAACGTCGGCGACCAGCCGCACCGCGCGCCCTCCCGCGCGTTCAAGCTCGGTCACCACGTTTTGTGCCGCCTCGGGCCGCAGATCGTTGACGCCGATTTTTGCGCCCTCGCGCGTGAACACGAGCGCCATCTCACGCCCCAGCCCCGAGCCCGCGCCGGTTATCAGCACCGCCTTGTCTTTGAGTTTCATCGCCGCCTCCGCCTCGCCTTCACTTCTTCCCGGCCACGCCTTCCTTGAGCTGGCGCTTCCAATCCAGGCGCCGCGCTTCGGCGCCCGCCTCCTCGGCTTCCTTTATCATCCCCTTCTTCTGGTAGAACATGCTCAGGTTGGTGAACGCGAGGATGTCTTCGGGCTCCTGCGCGATATATTTTTTGGTCAGCTCGATCGCGGTGTCGAGGTCGCCCTTGGCCTGGTAGCACATCACCATCCCGTGCAGGGCGTCGGTGTAGCGCGGGTCCTGCTCGAGTGCGCTCTGGTACATCGCGATCGCCTCGTCGTACTTACCGTCGGCGTAAAGATCAATCGCCTCGTCGTAAAGCTCCTCCTTGTCGGGCATCCTCAACCTCCATGCTTGATTGCTTGCGCACGGCCATTCCTGCCGTCCGCGCCGCTCATATATACTACAGATATCAGTGCCCCCTCACCGCCGGAACAGCGCAATCGCAGGGGGCTCAACCGCGGCGCCAACGATGTACAGCGAAGAAGAAGTCTACGAAGTGCTGCGCGAGTGCTACGACCCCGAAATGCCGGTCAATATCGTTGACCTCGGACTGGTCTACCACGTCGACGTCAAAGGCGGCGTGGTCACGGTCGAGATGACGCTGACGGCGCCGGGATGCTCGATGGGCGCGATGATCGCGAGCGAGATCCAGGACAAGCTGCTTGGCATCCCAGGCTGCGAAGAGGCCAACATCGAGATGGTGTGGGATCCTCCGTGGACGCCGCACATGATGAGTCCCGCGGCGCGCAAGACGCTCGGCCTCGACGACGATTGAGCGCGCCGCGCCCGCGCATTACGAGCGCGGCCGTTGCGGACGGCGGGTGAGGGACCAAATTCAGCGCTGTCGTTTTGAGCGTGCGATTCGGAATATCTTCACTTGATCTAATCACGTAAGAGGCGTCCAAACTGATTTTGCCTGCGGGCTGACGTGGATGTACAGGCTTCCGTGAAAAAGATCTCGACCCGCACCCTACCCTCCCCCAAAACATCCATATGTGGGGAGGGACAGAGAGTCGCAGCGCCTGTTTGTGCCGGGCGTTGCAGGGCGCTCGGCCTCGACGACGATTGAGCGCACCATTTCCGCGCGTCTAGCGCCTGGCTTCCGCGCGTCTAGCGCTCAGGATCTATCAACACCCCTGGGTTCAATATCGCGTGTGGGTCGAGCGCGCGCTTGGCCGCTTTCAGAGCGCGCGCGAAACCCTCTGGTCGCTGACGGTCGTACCATGGGCGATGGTCGCGGCCGACCGCGTGATGATGCGTGATCGTGCCGCCGAGCTTCACGATCACTTCCGACACCGCCTGCTTGATTTCGTCCCACTGCTCCAGCTCGGATCCCCGCTTCCCCGGCGCGAGGATCGTGTAGTACGGCGCGGGTCCGTCGGGATAGGCGTGGGTGAACCGGCAGGTCATCGTGCCCTTGCCGCAGATGCGCCGGATGGCGTCGGTGCCGGTCTCCATCAGTTGCGCGTGATAGTTGGCGAAGCGATCCCAGGTGATCGCGGTCTCGAATGTGTCGTTCACGATTCCCATCGAGATCAACACATCGCGCATGTACGGGGCCTTGATGAACGCTTCGCGCCACGCACCGGCTGCGCCCTCGTGCGTGGCCGCGGCGTCGGTGCGCGTGCGTCCCGCGCCCTCGGGAATCTTTCCGCCCAGCTCGGCGCAGATCTCAAGCGCACGCTTCATCCACGGCTCCAACTCGTGATCGGCCGACTCAAAGGCCAGCACCAGCACCGCCGCCTCGTCCTGGTTGGCGCCGGCGTTGGCCGCCTCGCCCGGGTCGAGAAGGCGGCAGTTGGCCGGATAGAGCCCGGCCTGCGCGATCGCGCGCACCGCATTGGCTCCGGCAGTAAAATCAGGAAACGCGACGGAGGCGCCGGCACGAAACTTCGGCCGGTCCTGCAGGCGCATCCAGGCTTCGGTGATGATGCCCAGGATGCCTTCCGAGCCGATGAACATGCGGTCGGGGCTCGGCCCGGCGCCCGAACCCGGCAGGCGACGCGACTCGACCACGCCGGTGGGCGTCAGCACGCGAACCGACTCCACGAAATCGTCGATATGCGTGTAGAGCGTCGCGAAATGTCCCCCCGAGCGCGTTGCGATCCATCCGCCGAGCGTGGAGAACTCGAAGGACTGCGGGAAATGGCGCAGTGTGAGCTTGTGGGGACGCAACTGGTCCTCGAGCGACGGACCGAGCACGCCGCCCTGGATACGCGCCGCTCGCGAGGCGCGGTCGACCTCGAGCACGCGGTCGAGCCGGGTCATATCGACCGACACTGAGCCGCGCCAATCGCCCTCCGCAGGCGGCTCGACCCCGCCCACCACGCTCGAGCCGCCGCCGAAAGGAGTGACCTCGATACGCTCCTTGTCACACCACTCCAGCACGCGTGTAAGCTCGGCCTCGTCGCGAGGAAAGGCGACCGCGTCGAACGGATTGGGATAGTAACGGCGAAACGCGCGCACTACGTCGCGATAGCCGCGCCCGTAACTGTGGCTCGCGCGGTCGTAGATGCTGGTTGAGAAGATGGTGGCGAGCGCGTCGGGCGGCTTTACCCTCGGCGCGCGCAGATTGAGTTCGTCTTCGCGCGGCGGCGGCGTAATCGTCAACGGACCCAGGCCGAAGCGCTTCGCGACCCGCTCTCCGATATGCTTTTGCTGCTCCGCATTCGGATGCTGATCCTCGTAGCCCCATCCCCAGAACTTGCGCTTGCGCTGCTCCGCCATCGCGTTATCGTCCTCCGCTGCTCGTGAGGCAACAATTGTGCAACCGCCTACCCTTGGGAGGCAAACCGAATCGACAGCGCGCGCACGGCTTGCACGGCGCGTGGCCGGGTCGTATCTCTCGAAGACGTCGTATCTCTCAAAGACAGCGCAGCGGAATTTAAAGCCGAGGAACAATAACCATGAGCGACGCATCAATCTCGCCCACCGATTCCAATCCACGCAAGCACCTCGATGCCGCCAGCGTCGAGATGGCCTACGTCGACGTAGGGGTGGGCGACCCGATCGTCTTTCTGCACGGCAATCCGACCTCGTCCTATCTCTGGCGCAACATCATCCCGCACCTGGCGCCGCATGCGCGATGCCTCGCGCCGGACCTCGTCGGGATGGGCGATTCGGGCAAGACGCCCGATGGTTCGTACCGGCTTGCGGATCATGTCCGCTACCTCGACGCGTGGTTCGCCGCGCTCGGCCTCGCAAGCGAAAAAGTGACGCTGGTGGTTCACGATTGGGGATCGGCATTAGGTTTTCATTGGGCGCGGCGCAACTCCGCCGCGGTCAAGGGAATCGCCTACATGGAAGCGATCGTGCGGCCGCTTAAGTGGAGCGAGTTCAACGAGCAGGCGCGCCCGCTGTTCCAGGCGATGCGCTCGCCAGCCGGCGAAGACCTCATTTTGCAGCGCAACACTTTCGTCGAGCGCATCCTGCCCGGGAGCGTGATGCGCAAGCTCGACGATGCCGAGATGGAGACGTATCGCCGCCCGTTCCTTGCGCCGGGCGAGTCGCGCCGTCCGATGCTCACCTGGCCGCGGCAGATTCCGCTCGACGGCGAGCCGGCCGACGTAGTCGCACTGGTCAACGAATACGCCGCGTGGCTATCCCAGAGCCCTGTGCCGAAGCTCTTCATCAACGCCGAGCCGGGCGCGATCCTGATTGGCGCGCCGCGCGAGTTTTGCCGCCGTTGGCCCAACCAGCGCGAGGTCACGGTCAAGGGCATTCACTTTGTCCAGGAGGATTCGCCGCACGAGATTGGTGCGGCGATCGCCGGATGGTATCGCACGCTCTGAACCGGCGCGCCGGTTGCGCGAAACCGGCGCGGTTGATCTGACTGCGGATAGAATCGGCGCAAAGTTTGCGCCAAGTTCATGCAAGGTTTACGCGAGATCGACGCAAGATCTACGAGAGAACCGGAGGAAAACCAATGGCCGACTATTCGACGCTGCTCTTCGACGTCCGCAATAATGTCGCCTACGTCACGCTCAACCGGCCCGAAGCCGCCAACGCGCTCAACGCCGAACTCGCGCACGACCTGATGGAAGTATCGCTGCGCTGCGAGGAAGACCCCAGCGTTCGCGCCGTGCTGATAAACGCGGCGGGCAAGCTCTTCTGCGCCGGCGGCGACCTAAAAAGCTTCGCCGCGCAGCCCAAAGAGATGCTGCCCACCTACTTCAAGAAGGTCACCTTTTCTCTGCACAAGGCGATTTCACGCTTCAACCGGATGAAGGCGCCGGTGGTGATGGCGATTCAAGGCGCGGCCGGCGGTGCCGGGATGAGTCTCGCCTGTGCGGGCGATATCGTGATCGCGGCGGAGTCGGCAAAGTTCACGATGGCGTATACGCGGGCGGGGCTCACGCCCGATGGATCCTCGACCTACTTCCTGCCGCGCATCGTGGGCCTAAGGCGGGCGATGGACCTGGCGCTCACCAACCGTGTGCTCTCGGCGCGCGAGGCCCACGAGATGGGAATCGTGACCCGCGTGGTGCCTGACGCTGAGCTGATGGCGACCGCCGAGGGGCTGGCGAAGGGCTTCGCCCAGGGGCCGACGCGCGCCTACTTGGGCGTCAAGCGCCTGTTCGCCGAGAGCGCGACCCGGACGCTCGAAGATCAGATGGAGCTGGAGACCGAGTGGATCGCCGACATGGGCCGCACCGCCGACGGCTCCGAGGGGATCGCGGCGTTTCTGGAAAAGCGCCCGCCCAAATTCAAAGGCGAGTAACGCCGTACCGTAGCATCAAAAACAAACCGGGCAGTTGTCCGCATGATGTCGAACGAAACGAGGGGTACCTTGACGTGAACCAGGACGGCTTCAGCGGCTCCCATGGCTCGACCGCGCCGGTCGCTTATGGCGCATCGTAGCCGCCACCGCTAGTATTCACGCAGTTACCGACATCAGCAAAAAGGCTTGATGGCCACAAAACCGAAGAAGCAGGAAGCCACCCTTCTCCGAAGATTCATCGAAGAGCTCTATAGCCGTGGCGTCGTAAGCGGAGAGGACGGAAGCCAACGTCCCATTTTCCCCGATGGCGTCACGCCCGACCGCGGCGCGTTTATCAGGGATATCTGCATTTCGGAAGGCGCTACCCGCACGTTGGAGATCGGGATGGCGTCGGGGCTATCTACTCTTTTTATCCTCGAAGCCCTCCTCGAAAATGGTGCAGGGATCGGGGCGCATCTCGTGATCGACCCTTATGAATCTATCGAATACCACGGTGCGGGTCGAAGAAATGTCAGAGACGCCGGCCTCGAGGAATTCGTCGAGATCAAAGAAGAGGCCTCTGAACTCTTCCTGCCCGAACTCATACGGCAGAAGCGAAATTTCGATTTCGCCTTCATTGACGGCAGCCATCTTTTTGACAACGTGTTCGTCGACCTGGTCCTCGTTCACCAATTGCTCAAGCCCGGAGGCATAGTCGTATTCGACGATACCTTCGCCGACGCGGTCTATCTCACCTGCCGGTATGCCGAGCTGAATTATGGATATACGCCCGTCGCAAATCATCATAGCGGCGATGGCCTGAGGCCCTTGCCTGAAGGAAGACGTCCGACCATGCGTGCGCTTCGCAAGCCGCTCACGGAGACCAGGCGAGGTACGTTTCACTTTGTTCCATTCTTTCTTGAGCTTGTCAGGCAAGAGCACGATGCTGCCGGGGTTTGGCACCATAACGACCTGACTGCAGCTACCGGGGCTCCGCGGCCGGGAGCTAACAGCGCAACGACCAGCTACTCTTTCAACAGCTCCGGTCACGTCTTCTTCGTGGACGCGAACGACCATCTGCACGAACTGTGGTACGACCCGACTCAGGGTCCCGGCTGGAATCACAACGATCTCACTTCGCCCACCGGACTTTCGCCGGCCGCCGGAACCGCATTGACCAGCTACTCTCTGGGCAGCTCCGGCCACGTCTTCTTCGTGGACGCGAGCAACCATCTGCAGGAACTATGGTACGACCCGGCCCAGGGTCCGGACTGGAATCATAACGACCTCACGGCCTCCACCGGGATTGCGCCCGCCGCCGGGACCGCATTGACCGGCTATACTCTGGGCAGCTCCGGTCATGTTTTCTTCGTGGATGAGAGTAACCACCTGCACGAGTTTCGGTACGATCCGGCTAAGGGTCCCGGATGGAATCACAGCGACCTCACCGCCTCGGCCAAGCTTGTGCCGGCCGCCGGGACCGCATTGACTAGCTATACTCTGGCCGGCTCCGGCCACGTCGTCTTCATTGATACGAGTAACCACCTGCACGAACTGCGGTACGACCCGGCTAAGCGTCCGGACTGGAATCACAACGACCTCACCGCTTCCACCAGGCTTCTACCGGCCATCGGGACCGCATTGACCAGTTACACTCTGGGCAGCTCCGGTCATGTTTTCTTCATGGATACGAGCAATCATTTGCACGAACTGCGGCATGACCCAGCGGACGGTCCGGATTGGAGCCGCAACAACCTCACCCCTTCCGCTGAGCTTGTGCCGGCCGCCGGCACCGCATTGACCAGCTACACACTGGGCAACTCCGGCCATGTCTTCTTACTGGATACGAGCAACCATTTGCACGAGTTGTGGTACGACCCGGCCCAAGGGGCAGGTGACGGCTGGAATCATCGAGACCTCACAGCCCTTGCTGGACCTCTCGCGGCAGCGAGAACCGCACTGACCAGCTATACGATGGGCAGCTCCGGCCATGTGCTGTTCATTGACGATCAGCTTGACCTGTCCGAACTCTATTTGTGAAAACAACTCCCGAATTGGCGATCTAGTAGACTCCGACAGCTAAACAAGCGATCAAGATAATGGACTGCTATATAGTATTCACGAAGAGCCAACACGGTCATCATGCGCACGTTATAGTAACTCACGATCCGTGTTTTGCGACTCCAGAAGAACAATTCGACCAATTAGGGCCGTTGCAAATTGAATCAGACCTTAGCCATGCCGAGGTTGGCGAAAGAATAGCCGAAGCGATGAGCCACTGGCTTGCTCAACCAGCAAATGCAAAGTATCTGGAACGGAGCGCCAGACCAGTCGCCGTGTTTCACGATGGATATGCGGACGACTTGATGATCACGTCAGTCGTACCCCGGCATCTAGTGGATTGTATTGCCGCAGCGCTCTACAATCCCGCCAATCCCCGCGAATTACCATGCAAGGCATATACGCTCGATCCGCTGGTCGCGGCTCGCTTATGCCGGTGAATAATGAGGTGGCAGAAACTCGAACACAGCTCGCCGAGATCGCTATCGCTTTAGCGTCAGCAACTGTTGCTCCTTAATCGCCTCTACAGCTTTTTCGACAACAGTCTTAACGGCTCGCTCAAGGCTTTGCAGGTCTCCGACCGCCGTGTCCGGGAAAGTCAGGTCGATGCGGGCCTCGTTGACGGCAATACCGTTTTGCGGATTCCGGACTTGAAGGTTGAATTCAATTCGCGCCATTTGATTTCTCTTTATATTTAAAAAACGATTCGGCTCGGTCTCTCGACGAAGAAATGGTTCCAATGAGTTTGGACTTCGGTCCGACGCAGGAATTTTCCGCTCAATGCACGAGCCGCCGACAGGGGCAAAAATGTACGCAGCCATCGTGAAGTGGAGCGCACCCGCGAGGTGGAAGGCCCGTACTTCAGCGCGCATTTAAACGCGTGTCTGGCGCGCTCCTTATTGCCCAGACGCAGCGCCTTCGCGGCCTCGAAATTCCACGCATGCATGAATTTCGCCGACATCTCTCTGATCAGTCCTTCGCCGGAGACGCCATAGTGCTCCTTCACCAGCTGCATAAAGATTTTGTAGCCGCCCGCATATTTCAGCATCCGCTCCAGGGCCGGTGTAGTGCGATAAATCGCCAGCGGTTCATCCACGAATTCGAACTCGCCCTGCTCGCGCATTCGTAGCCAGAGATATGGGTCTTCAAACCCGGGCGCCGTGAACTTATCACTAAATCCTCCGCAGTTCAGGCACGCATTACGCCTCATCACCGCGGCGCTGGGCAGAATGGGCCAATACGTTGTCAAGAGTTCCTGAAGCGAGGGAGCATGCGCAAACCAATCGTCTATGAAGCATAGGTCCAAGGCATGTCCCTTATCGTCCACGGGTATTACATCGGAAAACGCGAGTACCGACGCCGGGGCTGATTCGAGCCGCCCCACCATCGTGCAGATCATATCCGGCAGCAATGCGTCGTCGGCATCAAGAAACGACACGTATGCGGCATCCGAAGCCGCGGTTGCTCCGGCATTGCGGGCGGCCGATGGACCTTGGCGCTTTTGCCGAATCACTTTTATCCTGTCGGCGTACCCATTCAGTATCTGCCGGGTTTCGTCCGTGGAGCCGTCGTCGATCACGATGACCTCCGGAGGAGCCGGCCGCTGGACAAGTGCGCTTTCAATCGCACGCCGTATTGTGGAAGCCCCGTTGAAAACGGGTATCACCAGAGCAACCCGCGGACTCAACATTTGGCGAATCCCCCGAAAATCCCCACCCGTCAGCCCTTGAGCGCCGCGGCCAGATTCGCGCCCTCGCGTTTGCGAAACGCCACCGCCACGCGCAGCCGCTCGAGATGCTGGTCAATTATCTTGCCGCCGAGCCTCACCCGATGAGCCTGGAAAAACTCGTGCACCTCGGCCTCGCGCTCGAGCAGCCCGACGACCGCCTCGCACATCCGGGGCAGCGCGGCGTCGGGAAACTTGCGAATCATCTCCTCCCAGTGCTTCTTCACGAAGTCCCACGCCTCGTAACGGCAGGTGGTGTTGAGCAGCAACGCATGCATCAGGTAGGGCGCGTTCTGGGTGCGCACCTCACCATTCAGCGTCATCTCCATCGTCTCGCGCAAAAGCTCGAGACGGCGGAAGCTGGCCAGCGAAAACAGGTAGCGCTGCTCCTCCTGCGGGGTTCGCGCAGACTTAAAGTGTTGCTTGAACTCTTCGTAGCGCGAGCGATCGCCGGCGTAAGCCAGGATTCCGATCACCGCCGGCACAAGGTCGCGGTCTACCGAGGATGGATCCTTGAGATAGCGCGCGTAGAGCTCGGCCGCGCGCCGCTGCACGTCGGCGTCGTCGCCGAGCGTGCCCATCGAGCCCCACAGCGTGCCGCGCAACTGGCGCACCAGTTCGTCCTCGTCTGGACGCGGGTCCCATCCCAGGCGCGCTGCCGCGCCGCTGACGATGTCGCGCACCGCCGCGGCCAGCATGGGACGCTCGGCGTCGTTGACGATCATGTCCAGATACGCCAACGGCGAAAGCATCGCACGCCACACATTGAGGTCGCTCTCGTCGCGCATCGCGCGCAGCATGGCGAGGAATTCCTTAAGCGGCAACATCCCGGCAACCGTCGCAGCCCACGAATCGCTCACCAGCGCGTAGCGCTCCACCGCCTTGAGCTCGCCCAGGTTGCTGCCCAGCGCCGCGAGCAAATCCGCCGCGTAGCGCACGCGGAAAAACCCGTGGCCGCCTTCATTGAGCAGCGCCCATTCCACGCGTGCGCCCAAATCGAGCGTCGCCTCGCGGCCACCGAGCAGCAACCGATGGGTCGTGACGCCTTTTTCGGTCTTCGCCCGCACCATCACAGGCACCTGCCAGAGCTGATCGTGCCCGGCGGTGGTGGCGTTTTCGCCGAGATAAAAAAAGCGCCGCTGGCGCACCGTCAGCGAGCGCCCATCGGCCCCCAGAGCCGCTTCGACGATCGGAAAGCCGGGTTGAAAAATCCACGAGTCCATCAACTTGCGCACCGGCTCGTCGGAAGCCTGCTCGAGCGCGTCCCACAGGTCGCCGGTCTCGGCGTTGGCGTACTGATGCTTGCGCAGGTAGGCCGCGATGCCGGTGCGGAAGCGCTCCGCGCCCAGGTACTGCTCGAGCATCCTCAGCACCGAGGCGCCCTTCTCGTAGGTCAGCACGTCGAACATCGCGCGCGCGTCCTCGGGGCTCAGCACGGTGAACTCGATCGGCCGCGTACTGCTCAGTCCGTCGATCGCCATCGCCGCCGTGCGCGAGACCGAGAAACTCTCCCAGCGCTTCCACTTCGGCTTCCAGGCGTCGACGGCGAGCATCTCCATGAAGGTGGCGAACGCCTCGTTGAGCCAGATGCCGTTCCACCATTTCATCGTGACCAGGTCGCCGAACCACATGTGCGCGTTCTCGTGCGCAACGACGTCGGCCACGCGCTCGAGTTCGGCGCGCGAGGCACTCTTTTCGTCGATCAGCAAAGCGGTCTCGCGGAACGTTATCGCGCCCAGGTTCTCCATCGCGCCCGACGCGAAGTCGGGAATCGCGATCAGGTCGAGCTTGTCGCCCGGATAGGGCAACCCGTAATAGTTGGCGAACCACTTGAGCGAGAACGCGCCGATCTCGCGCGCCCATGCGGTCAACGCGCGCTTGCCCGGCACGTGCGCGATGCGCAGTGGAGTCCCGGCGTCGACGGGCTCGGTCGCCTCGAACTCGCCCACGATAAAGGCGAGCAGGTAGGTCGACATCTTGATCGTCTCCTTGTAGACGATCGCCTTTTTGCCGCCGCCAAGGCTGCGCTCGCTCTCGACCCCGGCGTTGGAAAACGCGCTCAGGCCTTCGTCGATCACGAGGCGCACCTTGAAGCTCGCCTTCAGCGCCGGCTCGTCCCAACACGGGATCGCGCGGCGCGCGTCGGTCGCCTCGAACTGAGTGCTGGCGACCAGATGCATATTGCCCTGCGCGTCCTTGTAGGTGCTGCGATAGAAGCCGTGCAGCTTGTCGTTGAGGATGCCGCGAAAGGCGATGCGCAGCGTCCACTCGCCGGGCTCCAACGCGCGATCGAACGTCAGGCGCGCGCGCTCGTGCGCAGGCTCAAGCGCCGCCTTGCCGGCGATGATGGCGCCGCCGCGCTCGGCGCTGACCCGGTCAATCTCGAGCTCGAGCGCATTGAGGACCACGTCGGTGGTCGCAGTGATGACGCGCACCGTCACGTTCTCCTCGCCGGCGAACGTGAACGCGCGGAGGTCGGGCGTGAGGCTAATTTCGTAGCGCTCCGGCACCACGTTCGACGGGAGCCTGTATTCGGAAGCCTTGTCGGCGGCGAGCGGAGCGCCTTCCTGGTCCATCATTGGTATAGCCTTCCTGGGTATAGCCTTCCTGCGTTACTGACGTTTGAGCTTTGAATTGGCGAGCCCGGCTCTGCCGCCGCGCGGCCGTTGCGAGTTAGAGTACCGTGCGGCGCGCCAGCGGCCAATCGCATTGACGATCATTATCCCCGCGCGCCTGAAGGGGCTCGGGGTTGATCGAGCGCGCGCGCGAGTTCGGCGAAATTCGTCAGGCGTGCGCCCGCGTGAGTAAGCGCGAGCGGCAATAGCGGGCTGGTCAGGATTTCGACTTCGCGCTGCGCCGCCGCGGGCGGTGGCGTGCCACCGATATCGGCCGCGGGATGACTATAAATCTCGGTCAGGCCCGGGCGGAGCCGCGCGATAACGTCGAGCAGATAGCGCTCGCTCAGGTTGCCGCTCTGATGGAGCCCGAAGAGCCAGTCGGTGGATTTGATTCCGCGCTCGGTCATCTTTCGCCGCGCCCGCCTGGAGAGCGCGTGAAAAATAACCGCCTCGACCAGCTTGCGCGGTGCGTTGTCGCGCGCGAGCGCGAGCGTCGTAAACACCGGCTCGCGTGGCAGCCGGATACACGGCACGCGGTACTCCGCGGCCAGGTCGAGCAGGATGTCGTTGATCACCGGATGCACCTGGAAATTCAAATGGCCGTCGATGTGGTTGAGATAGCCGACCAGTTTGAGGTGGAGCTCGATCTGCGCGCGGCACTCGTCCGCGATGCTGCTGCGCAGGCGGCGGTTGAAAAAATAGCGCATCCCGCCCTTCACCGGGTTTTCGACGAAGCGGCCGGCGCTGTCGACCAGCCCGCCCAGCCGCGCGGGCGGCAACACGCTTTGTCCCTTGCACACGACGAGATGAAGGCCGACGTCGAGGTCGGGACATTCGCGTGCCGCCGCAGCCGCCGCGTCGCGCGCCGGCGCCGCGACCATCAGGCTCGCCCCGCGCAACACGCCCTGGCGATAAGCCCGCAGGATACCGGTGTTGACCTCGGCGGAAGCGCCAAAATCGTCGGCGGTGAAGATGACGGACTTCGCTTCCGTCATCGACCCGGTCGCGCGCGCACAATCCGCCGCGCTTGTGGCACAATCCTATTGACGCGCGCCCCCACGGGCGCAATTTTGCTAGCAAGCGCGGCGCGGCTCAAGCTGAGGCCCCGGTGATCCTGATCTTTTACGCATTCGCGCGGGAGGCCGCCGCTTTCAAGCGCCGCCTTGAGAGCCGCACCGCGCTCGGAATCGACGGGCTGCGAGGTTTTCGTGGCCGACTCGGATCCGCGGAAATCGTCGGCATCGCAACCGGGCTGGGAATACGCCGGGCCGCCGATACGGCGCGCCGCGCGATGCGATCGTTTGCACCGCCAAATTTATCGCCAACTCTTTCGACAGACCTCGTGATTGCAACCGGCCTCGCGGGAGCGCTCAGCGAAGAGCTGCGACCCGGCGACCTGGTGCTTGCCGACCGCCTCATTCTAGACGGGGAGGATGCCGAGTCCGCGCGGAGAACGATCGCGATTCCGCCCGCCGATCTCGCGCGCTTCCAGGCCGCGCTCGAGACGGGTCGGCTCGCGTTCACAACCGGAACGATCCTGACCGCGGCGCGGATTCTCAAAGATGGCGCCGCCAAGCGCGACGCTCGGACCAGAACCGGCGCGCTCGCGGTCGACATGGAAAGCGCCGCCATCGCGGCCGAGGCCCATCGATGCGGCCTGCGCTTCGCGTGCGTTCGCGCGGTACTCGACACCGTCGACGAGGAAATCGTGGGCGCGGAACTGGCGGGGCCGGACGGCGAGGTGCGGCCGCTCGCGGCCGCGAGCTTCGTGCTGCGCAATCCCGCGGCGGTCGTCGGACTCGCACGCATGATGCGTAGCCTCAATCGCGCGACAGCGGCGCTGGTCGCCGCGCTCGAGGCGCTGAGCCGGCCGGGAACCTGACGAGGCTCGGCGTCACGCGGCGCCGCGCCGTTTGACCAGCGTTCGCGGCACGGCCGCGCTCCACACCGCGAGCGCTTGCTCGAAGGGAAAGTCCGCCAGATGGCGCTCGACGGCGGCAGCGTCACCCCAGCACTCGGCGCGCGTCATAATATGGAGCGCCAACGCCAGCAGCGGAAGGAAGATAAAAATCCCCGCCCAGCCGATTTCACGCGCGCCGATACGAAACAGCATCACGATTGCGAAGCCGACCATTCCGGCGTACAACCCCGGTCCCCAAAGCGCGCGCGACGGCGCCGCCGGCACTGCGCCCATCGGCTTGCTGCCGCCGCGATTGAGCCGGCGATCGAGCCACTGGAAAATCGCCACGGCTACCGCCGCGACGAAATACCATCCGAGATAGTTGCTGATCGGTACGCCGAAATGCGGCCCCGGCGGGTCGTACCAGAAAACTTTGCCGAGGAACCAGCGCTCGCCGAGCACGCTTAGCGGATCGGCCACCATGTCGATCATCACCATGAACAGCGCCGCCATCAGCCAGACTCGCGGCGAGCTTCTCAGCTCCCACGTGTCGAGCGTCCGCAGGTCAAACCCGCGCCGGTAAAGCGGCGCGCTCAGCGCCAGCGCGAGCGTGTAGCTCGCAAAGGAAAGAAAGGTGAACGAGAGCGAGTCCATTAGGGGAACGCCGGCGACCCAGATTTCGCGGCCGCGCGTCGCCTGGACGTAATGATAGAGCCCGAACGGAAAGCCGTTGCGCACCGAGCTCCATTCGCAAGCCCATGCCACCGCGTACGTCAGCACCGTGAACAGAACCGTCGTGCGCAAGCCGAAATTGACGATCGCGATCGCCAGGTAGAATCCCAGGAACACGAACACATACGGCCGCAGAGCGATTGTCGAAAACAGCAGATGCATCGCCGGCCCCGGTTCCACCTCAGGCCGGACGCCGAAACTGACGCCCGTGCGGCGCCCTCTTCACAGCGCCGATTGAATGAAAGAACTCGATCGCGCGCGCAAGCGCGTCATCGATCGGGCGCGGCGCGTATCCCAGCGCCGCGCGCGCTTTGGAGGAATCGAAGAACATCCGCTTGCGCGCCATCCGAACCTCGGTCAAGCTCGCGCGCGGTGCGCGCCGGGTGATCGTACGCGCAACCGCCTCGGCGCCGAGCGCGAACGTCCACGCGACCGCGTACGGAACGCGAATCCGGGGCGCGCTCAGGCCGGACAGTTTTGCCAGGCGGCCGAGCATTTCTTCCAGCGACAGGTTTTCGCCGCCCAGAATATATTTTTCGCCGATCACGCCGCGCTCGGCGGCGAGCAGATGCCCCGCCGCGGCGTCTTCGACGTCGACCAGATTGAGCCCCGTGTCCATGAAGGCCGGCATTCGGCGATTCAAAAAATCGACGATTATGCGTCCGGTCGGCGTCGGCTTGTAGTCGTTGGGGCCGACGGGCGTGGACGGATTAACGATCACGACCGGCACACCCTCGCGCGCCGCATTGAGCGCCTCCTGCTCGGCCAGGAATTTCGATCGCTTGTAAGGTCCCACCATGTCGCCGAGCGAAACCGGCGAGTCCTCGCGCCCGGATTCGCCGTGCGGGATGCCGATAGCGCCGACCGTGCTGGTGTGGACCACGCGGCGAACCTTGGCGCGATGCGCTGCTTCCAGGACGTTGCGAGTCCCCTCGACGTTGGAGGCGTACATCGGCGCCGAATCGAGCACCCAGAGCCGATAATCCGCAGCGACGTGGTAGACCTCGTCGCATCCGCGCGTCGCCTCTTCCACCGCGGCAACATCGCGCAGGTCGCCCCACGTGTACTCGCACGACAAACCCTCAAGCGCGCGTAAGTCGGCGCCCTTGCGTACCATCGCGCGCACCGCGGTCCCGCGCGCGAGCAACGCCCGCACCACGTAGCATCCTACGAAGCCGTTGGCGCCCGTAACCAGTGCGATTCGCGAAGCCATACGCGCTCAGGCCGGAGGCACCGACTCGCCTACGCGCGCGGCGATAGCGGCGGCGGCGGCATGCCCCGACGCAACGGCGCTCTCGATCGTTGCCGGCAAGCCGGTCTGAATCCAGTCGCCGGCAAGAAAAAAGTTTGCGATCGGCGTCCGCACACTCGGCCGCAAACGGTCGCACTCGGGCGACGGCGCCATGGTGGCCTGCTTCTCCTTGAGCACCAGGGCCTTGAGCAGGCGCGCGTCGCGGGAGGCCGGAATCATCGTGTTCAAATCGCCGGTCACCAGGTCGAGCAACTCTTCGTTGCCGGCGTCGACCAGCTTGCGCGCGCCGCTGATGACAAAACTCAAATAGCCGTTGGCGCGCTCGCCGTTGTCGACAAATATGCGACGCTTGTTGAATAGCCATTGCGTGGTCGTGCCGACGAAGCCGACAAATGGAGCGTCGGTGATTTCGCGGTCGAACCACGCATGGACGCAGACAATCGGCGACGAAGTAATCTCGCCCAGGTGTACGAAAAACGGATCCGCGCCCGCCCCTTCTGGCAGAAGGCGCACAAGCTGGGCGGGCGGAACCGCGGCAATAAAGTTCGCAGCCTGCAAACGGCGTCCGTCGCGCAGGCGCACGCCCTTGATTTTGCCTTCGCCCCCGAACTCCAGCACCTCGACGACTGCGCGAGTCTCGACCAGGCCGCCGCTTGCCTCGATCATCCGCACGGAACCGGGACAGTAGAGATCGCTTAGCCCGACCTTGGCGTAAACAAAAGCGGAATCGGAGCGGCGCGAGAAAAACGCGCGCTTTAGCACTTCGGCCAGCAGAGCCGCCGAGGCAAGTTCGGGATCCTCGTTGAGCGTCGCGATCGCAATCGGATACCAGAAGCAGTGCCGCGCCCTTTCCCCCTGCCCCAGCACGTCCATCAGCGTCTTGACGGTCGTCCGGCCCAGGCGCGCGCGGTCGCGGCGATGCATCCGCAGCATCCGAAGCCCCGCGATCATCGCGCTCAGCCGCTCGCGCGGCGTTAGCAGCCGGTAGCGCAGCAGCGCGGCGGTCATGTGGAGAGGGCCCGGCAGATGGGCGGTCTTGAGCACGCCGGCGCGCCCGTCGCGTTCGAGCATCTCGATTGCGAGATCAGGATGAAACACCAACTGGCCGCTGGCGCCGATACGATCGAGGAACTTGAGCGTCTCGGCGTAGCATCCCATCAGCACGTGCTGGCCGTTGTCGACGAAGTCACCGGTCTCGGTGTCGGCGAACGAATAGGCGCGGCCGCCCAGGGCCGGTTTGCGTTCGAGCACCGCGACGCGAAAGCCGCGGTTGGCGAGCGCAACTGCGGCGCTCAGCCCGGCGAATCCGCCGCCGATCACGACGACGTCGCGCTGATCGAGCATCGCGGGCTAGTTCCTCGCCCGCAGCCGCGTGCCGGCCCATGTGCGGCCGACCAGATAGAGCTTGCGCGGGGTGGAAATACGATAGCGCCGGCCGACGACGCCGCAACCCTTGCTCGCGATACGCTCGAGCAGCGCGTGATAAATGGAGCGCATCGCCTCTGCACACAGCATCGCGGCGCGGTCCTCGGCCGCAAGCGCCTGCTCCGCTTGCGCGTAAAACGAACGTGCTCGCTCGACCTCGTACTCCAGCAGGCGACGAAGCTCCAGCGTGTCGGCGCCGCGCAGGATTTCGTCCTGGGTCACGCCGAAGCGCGCGAGATCCTCAAGCGGCAAATAGATCCGGCCGCGGCCGGCGTCTTCGCTCAAGTCGCGGATGATGTTGGTGAGCTGGAATGCGATGCCGAGACTTTCTGCGTACTGGCGGGTGCGCGGATTGCGATAGCCGAAAATTTCGATACACACGAGGCCGACCGCCGAGGCAACGCGGTAGCAGTACAGGCGAAGGTCCTCGAAGGTCGCGTACCGAGTACGCTCCAGGTCCATCTCGACGCCGTCGATTATCTCCTCGAAGTAGCGGCGCGGGATCGCGAAGCGGCGCACGTTGTGGGCGAGCGCGCGGGAGATCGGATGAGTCGGCGAGTCGTTGAACACGCGTTCGAGTTCCTCGCGCCAGCGAATGAGCAGTTCGACCGGCTTGCCCACCGAGTCGTCATCGGCGATATCGTCGACGAAGCGGCAAAATGCGTAGACCGAGTACAGCGCGTGGCGGCGCTCCGCCGGCAGCAGCATGAAGGCGTAGTAAAAGTTGGACGAGGAGCGGCGCGTGATCGACGCGCACCGTGCGTAATCTTTTCGCAGCGCCGCATCAGCTTCAGGCAGCGGCGCAAACGCGACGCTCTCAGGTTTCAAGCCGCCCCCGCAGCGCCCGCCATCCCAGGCGCAGGTAGTCCAGTTTGCCGAGCGAAGGGCGGCGATGGAAAACGTCACAATCCGCCCGCTCGATCGCACGCAGGATCGCCAACCCACCGCCAGCGAATATCATGATGTCGCGCGAGAGTCTTTTATCGACGATCGCGGAGAGCGCCGCACCCGCCATCAATAATTTGCGCGCGCTGGCGACCTCGTGCCGCATCAGCTCCACGAAGTTCGAGTTCGCATTGTGCACGCGCAGGTCTTCGAGGCTCACGCCGAATCGCGCCATATCCTGACGCGGCAGATAGACGCGCTCCTTTTTGAGATCGACGCCGACGTCCTGCCAGAAATTGGCGAGTTGAAGTCCGCTGCACACCTGGTCGGAGAGACGCTGGCGCTCGGCGTCGCGATAGCCGAACAGGTAGAGCACGAGGCGGCCGACGGGGTTGGCCGAGTAACGCGAGTAGTTGAGCAGATCGTCGAGCGTGTCGAAGCCGCGAAATTCGAGATCGGAGCGAAACGCGCGCAGCAGGTCGGCGAATGGCTCGCGCGGAATATCGAAACGTCGCACGGTGTCGGCCAGCGCGACGAATACCGGATGGCTCGGCGCGCCGGCGTAAGCAAGGTCGAGTTCGCGTTCCCATTGGTCGAGCTTGCCGGCGTCGCGGTCCTCGTCGGCAAAGTCATCGGCCATGCGCGCGTAAGCGTAGATCGCATGCATGTGCTTGCGCATCGCACGCGGCATCAGCCACGACGCGACGGTGAAATTTTCGTAGTGCGAGCGCGCCACACGCGCGCAGTACTCGTAGGCTTGAGCGAGCGCCGCGGCTTCGGCCTCAACGGCCGGCGGCGGCGCGGCAGCGGCGCGCGCCTCCGCCGCTAACGCGGAACCTGGATTGTCGGCGCCCTCGGCGTTCACGTCAGAGACTCGCGGCAGGTGCGTGTCCGATCAGCTCTTGAACCTGGGCGCGCGCCCATCCGTCGACGTCGTACAAATCCTCCAGGGTGCGCGCGGAGCAGTTCTTGTGCCGCGTCATCACGGTCTCGATATGGCGCGGGATGTCGGCGAAACGCGCCCGCCCGCCCAAAAAGGCCGCGACCATTTCCTCGTTGGCGGCGTTGAGGCAGGCGGCCATCGTGCCGCCAGCTTCGAGCGCCTGGTACGCAAGCCGCAGGCACGGAAAGCGCGCCGGATCCGGCTCTTCGAAAGTCAGGTTTCCGCGCTCGACCAGCGAGAGCGATTTCAGATGGTCGAGCGGCAGGCGGTCGGGGAACGCCAGCGCGTAGGCGACCGGGATCGCCATGTCCGGCTCGGCCATCTCGGCGATCACCGAGCCGTCGATCATTTCGACCATCGAATGGATGACGCTTTGCGGATGAATGACGACCGCGATGCGCTCGGCGGGAAGATCGAACAGCCAGTGCGCTTCGATCACTTCTAGCCCCTTGTTCATCAGGGTCGCAGAATCAATCGTGATCTTGTTGCCCATCCGCCAGGTGGGATGGTTGAGCGCCTCGGCTACGGTAATCGACGCGAAACGATCGGGCGCCAGGCGAAGAAACGGACCGCCCGACGCGGTCAGGATGATGCGCTTGAGCGAGGCGCGGCCGCGCCCCTCCAGACACTGAAAAATCGCGTTGTGCTCGCTGTCGACGGGGAGCAGGCGCACGCCGCGCTCGCGTACCGCGGCGGTCATCATCTCGCCCGCGATCACCAGCACTTCCTTGTTGGCGAACGCGATGTCCTTGCCGGCCGCGATAGCTGCGAGAGTCGGACCGAGTCCGAGCGCACCGACCAGCGCCGAGACAACGATCTCGGCCGCCGGATGAGTCGCCGTGGCGACCGCGCCCTCGGGTCCGTGATGAATCTCGGTCTTGATTTCGGTCTTGCACGACGAGCCCAACCGGCGCTTGAGTTCGCTCGCCAGTTCGGCCGTGGCGACCGAGACCAGTTCGGGGCGATGGCGCTCGATTTGGCGGACAAAGAGATCGAGATTGCGCCCCGCCGCCATCGCCACCACGCGGAAACGGTCGCGAAAGCGATCCACCACGTCGAGCGTGGTGACGCCGACCGAGCCCGTGGAGCCGAGAATTGCGATCGACTTCACGCCTGCCTCTTGAGCTTCAGTGCGCGGCGAGTTCCGTCATCCGCTTGCGCAGGCGCCCGAGCGCCATCAGCGGAAAGTAATGCGCATAGAGATGGTAGCGCAGGTAAAAATGATTCGGAAACCCGGTGCCGGTGAACTCGGTCTCCTCCCAGTCGCCGGTTTCGCGCTGCCGCTCCAGGAGCCATTGCAAGCCGCGCATCAGATGCGGACCGATACCGTCCTCGCCGGCCAGCAATCCGATCATCGCCCACGCGGTTTGCGACGGCGTGCTGGTGCCGCGCCCGCGCCAGGCCGGGTCCTTGTCGCTGAGACAGCTCTCGCCCCATCCGCCGTCCTCGTTCTGCTTCGACTTGAGCCAGGCGACCGAGCGCTGAATCCAGGGCTCGCTCGGGCTGACGCCGATCGCGCGCAATCCCGAAAGCGCCGCGCTGGTGCCGTAGATATAGTTGACTCCCCAGCGCCCCCACCACGAGCCGTCATCCTCCTGCTCGCGCTTCAGCCACTCGATCGCGCGGCGCGCGACCGCATGATCGGCGCGGTAGCCGACCGCCGCCATCATCTCGAGCACGCGGCCGGTCAAGTCGGGGCAAGTCGGGTCGGTAGCCGCCTCGGTATCGGCGGCAAAAGTCGCGTAGTTGAACCAGGTCGCCTTGTTATCGACGTCGAAAGCGGCGAAGCCGCCGTCTTTCGATTGCATGCCAATCACCCAGTTGGTGCCGCGGCGGATTGCATGATCGCGCGCGGCGGCATCGTCGGCGGCGGAATCCGCGAGCACCATCAGGATGACGGCGGCGTCGTCGACGTCGGGGTACCAATCGTTGAAAAACTCGAAAGCCCATCCGCCGGGTTCCAGGTCGGGCCGTTTAATCGACCAGTCGCCGGGCTTGAGAATCTGATGAGCGATTAGCCACTTCGAGGCGTCGCGCAGCGCCGGATGCTCGGCCTGAAGGCCCGAATCGATCAGCGCCTTTGCGGCGAGCGCGGTATCCCAGTTGGGCGAAACGCAGGGCTGGAACAGAATCGAGTCGCCCTGATCCCAGATGAGCTCGTGCGTCGCGTCGAGCGCCTTTTTGATCACCGGATGGTCGTTGCGATAGCCGAGCCCCTTGAGCGCCATCGTGCTGAGCAAATAGCAGGGCTGGATTCCGCCCCACGATCCGTTGGCGTCCTGATGGTCGAGCAGCCAGCGCTCGGCGCGGGCCACGGCGTCGCTGCGCAAGCGCTTTAGATGATGGCGGTCGTATAAACGCAGAAGCCGGTCGGCGAAGTTGAAGAACTTGCGCGGCGACCACCAGTGCGGCGGACGCGGCAGCTCGAACTTGGTGAAATGCGGCGGCTGGATATAAAGCTCGAGCACGCCCTCGCGCCAATCGATCTCGACGATCGGACGCCCCGCCCGCAGCAGCATCAGCGGGACCAACGTGCCGCGCGCCCATGAAGAAAGCTCGTAGATGTTAACCGGCAGCCAGTTGGGCGTGAGCATCCATTCCACCGGCAGAGCGGTCGTGCAATCCCACGGCACCTGGTTCATGGCCGCGAGATAAAAGCGCGCGAGCGTGCCCGAGCGGGCGATTCCGCCGCGCGCGAGGATCCATCGGCGCGCCTGCATCATCTGTTCGTCGCCGGCGCGGAACCCCGTTAGCTTGAGCGCGAAATAAGCTTCGATCGAGGTCGAAAGATCGCCCTCGCCGCCGGGAAACAAATTCCAACTTCCGTCGGGCTGCTGCAGGTCGAGCAGATGGCGCTTGAGCTTGGCGTCCATCTCGGGATCGCTGACGCCCATGAAGCGGTTGAAGATGATGTACTCGGCGTTCATCTCGGCGTTGGCCTCAAGCGCCGCCTGCCAGTAGCCTTCCGGATGCTGCAGCGCAAGCAGTGCGCGCTGGGAACGGTCGATGCTGGAGTGGAGTTTCGCAGCGGACTCGTCGTGCGGGACAGACGTGACGAACGTCGCATCAAGAGCTCTGCCGTTGGCGATTTCGATAGCTTCACTCATAGGATTTCGAGATTCCTGCTGGTTATTCGGTCGGAGCGCTGGATTCGGACTTTCCCCAACACCCTCCCCACCTCGCGCGGCCATCGCTCACGGAATGACCGCGCACTTCAACACCGTGCCACGTTCGAGCAGCTCAAAGACTTCGGCGATATCCGCGAGCGGGCGATGCGCATTAATGATCCGGCCGGCGCCGAGGCGGCCATCCGCGAGCAACTCGTAAGCGCGGCGCACGTCGCGCGGACGAAAATGAAACGGCGCGATCAGCGTGAGATTGTCGTAGTGCATGCGGCGCGTGTCGATCTCGAGCGCGGTGCCCGCCGGACATCCGCCGAAGAACACCACCCGGCCGCCGCGCCGCACGCGCGCGAGCGCGTCACGCCATCCCTCGACCTGCCCGGTGCACTCGATCACGAGGTCGGGCCCGAAGCCGCCGTTGAGCCGCGCAGCTTCGGCCGCGGGGTCGCCCGTGGCGATGTCGATCACGCGATCGGCGCCGAGCTGTCCCGCCCATTCGAGGCGATCCGCGCCGCGACCGGCGACCGCGATTTCGTGCACTCCGGCAGCACGGAGCGCCAGCATGTGGAGCAGGCCAAAGGCGCCTGCGCCGACTATCAGCACGCTCTCGGCGGGCTCGGGCCGCGCGAGCTCCTGTGCATGGACGACGCAGGAAAGCGGTTCGAGCAGCGCGGCCTCTTCGAAAGCCAGCGCGGCGGGCTTGCGAAAGGCGTTGTGCGCGACCACATGAGCCGGCAGCAGCAGAAAATCCGCGTACGCCCCCATCACCATCTTTTCCATCGCCTGCGCACAGAGATTTTCCTGTCCGCGCCGGCAATAAAAGCACGCACCGCAGGGCGCGGTCGGCGCCACCATCAGCTCGTCGCCCGCCTTGAACGCGGTGACGCCCTCGCCCACCTCGGCCACCACGCCCGCAAACTCGTGGCCTAACGGCGTGGGCAGACGCCACACCGGATGGCCGCGGCGATAGGTCTTGAGATCGGTGCCGCAACTGAGCGCGCATTTGACGCGCAGCAGAAGCTCGCCGGGGCCGGGGCGCGGCGGCGTGAAATCGCAAAGGCGCAGATCTCCCGGCGCGAACAGCACCGCCTGGCGCGCATGATTCGGCGCCGGCGCGACCGCCGCGGAGAAATTTTCAGCCGCGGTTGGCTTCACAGTCTGCGCTCCACGGCGAAACTCGCCAGCGCCCTCAACGGTTCGGCGCGATGGTCGAACCCGTCGAGCGCGTGATGCGCGCGGCGCTCGAGATCCCGCGCGAGCTGCCACGATTTGTCCAGCCCAATAAGGCCGGGATAGGTGTTCTTGCCGTGCACGACGTCCTTGCCCGTGCGCTTGCCCATCTGCTCGGTCGAGGCCTCGACGTCGAGGATATCGTCGATCACCTGGAAGGCGAGTCCGAGCGCGCGCGCGTAAGCCTCCAGCGCCTCGAGTTGCGCCTGGGTGGCGCCGCCCAGACGGGCACCGCCGCGCACCGCGGCGATAAACAGTGCGCCGGTTTTTCTGCGATGCAGATATTCCAGCTCCTCGATCGTCATCGTGCGGCCTTCACCGAGGAGATCGATCGCCTGCCCCGCCACCATCCCGGCCGAGCCCGCCGCCTCCGCCAGTTCCACGACCGTCGCGAGGAGCGCCGCGGGCGGCACGGCGGCGGACGCCGCGCCGGATTTGGCGAGCATCGAGAACGCGTCGGTCAGGAGCGCGTCGCCGGCCAGCGTGGCGATCGCTTCGCCGTAAATCTTGTGATTGGTCGGCCGGCCGCGGCGCAAATCGTCGTCGTCCATGCATGGCAGGTCGTCGTGGATAAGCGAGTAGGTGTGAATCATCTCGATCGCGCACGCGAATCCCATTGCGGCCTCAAGCCCGCCGCCCACCGCTTCGCACGCGGCCAGCGCGAGCACCGGACGCAGCCGCTTGCCGCCCGCGAGCAGGCTGTAGCGCATCGCCTCGAAGAGACGCCCGGCCGGAACGCCGCGCTCGACGACCGCGTCGGCGAGCGCTCGCTCGACGATCGCCGCGCGTTCGCGCAGGTAGCGCTCGATTTCCAGCGGCGCGCCGCCGCTCGCGCGCTGGCGTCCGTCGGACGACACGGCTCGCGAGTTTATCTCTGCCGCGGCCGCGCCTTTCAGCGCGCGCGGACGATCGCGTTTGGCTTCTGCCATCAAGCTGCCGTCGCATCCACCAAGAGCCCCCGTGCGGAGCAGCGTCCGCGCGCACGACGCGGGGCAAGCGCGGGCGCCCACTCCGGGAAGCATCCCGGTCAGGACATGTAGTGGCGCACCATCCGCCACGAATCCTTCAGATTCTCCCCAAACTGCAGTGCCACGGTGCCCTCGAAGCCGGAGTGCAGCTTGCAATCACGGCATCGAATGTCCTGCTTGGTGCGGTAGTATTCCCAATCGGTCGCTTCGTGCATCTGGCTGAAGGTTTTGTAGTGGCCGTTGGTGATCAGGTAGCACGGGCCCTTCCATCCCTGCGGATTGCGCGTCACCGTGGTCCACGGGCTGCACAGCAAGTCGCGCTCGCCGACCAGGTAGTCGAGATAGATCGGGGTATTGATGATCTTGTAGTCCTCGGCGAGCTTGCGCACGCGCTTGAACTTCGCCGGCATCTCCTCGCGCTTGAGGTAGATGTCGTCGTTGGTCAGCACCTGGTAGTGATAGCCGGGCGTGAGCAGCATCCCGTCGACGCCGAGCGCGCCGAGCATCTTGACCAGTTCCTCGATTTCCTCCGCGCCGGTCTCGCGGAAGATGGTCGAGTTGGTCTGCACGCGATAGCCCTTCTCCTTGAGCAGCTTGATCATCCGCACGCAGGTGTCGAACACCCCGTCGCGGTCGACCACGCGGTCGTGGGTCTCGCGCATGCCGTCGATATGGACGTTGAAGCACAGATAAGGGCTGGGCTCAACCTGGCGGATGAACCGTTCGAGCAGGAGCGCGTTGGTGCAGACCTGCACGTGGCGGTGGCGCTCGATCAGTCCCTTGGTGAGTGGCACGATATGCTTGTACATCAGCGGTTCGCCACCGCAGATTGAGACGATCGGCGCGTCGGCTTCATCGGCCGCGCTGAGCGCCTCCTCCAGCGGCATCTGATCACGGATCGTGTCCTTGTATTCCACGATCCGGCCGCATCCGATACAGGCAAGGTTGCACGCGTGCAGCGGCTCCAGCATCAGTACCAGGGGGAAGTATTTTTCGCCCGCGCGCCGTTTGCGGCGCATGTAGCGGCCAAGATCCAGCATCAGTTTCAGCGGTACTCGCATTTTGATGGTTTCTCCCAGTCGTGGTCCTGAAAAGTAGGGGTTAAGCGACGGCTTTGCCGCCCTCGGAGGAGCGTTTTGTGGAATCGCGGAACAGCCATTCCTCGAGCATCGTGACCGCCCCGCCCAAGTCGTCGGCCGTGCCGCCCGCAAACAGGAAGCCTATAAGCGAACCGTTAAGCGCCGACACCATGAAGCCGGCGGCGGCCTCGGGCGCGATGTCGCGCGAGCAAAGATTCTTGTCCTGGGCACGGCGAACGATATCGATCATGAGTGCGCGATAGCCGTCGTACAGTTTCATCACCTGCGTGGCCAACTCGTCGGGGACCTTTTCGCCATGCAGCAGCTGGCCGAGGAAAAAACGCACGGAGGGAGCATTGTCGCGTACAAAGAGCAGGTAGGACTCCACCAGCCTGCGCAACTGCGCGCGTTCGTCGAGCGCCCCGACCTCCTCGGCAAAGTCGATAAAATACGGCTCCAGCAACCGGTTGAGGACCGCGAGGAACAGTTCCTCTTTGGTCTTGAAATGCCAGAAAATCAGCGCTTTGCTGACCTTCGCATCGCGCGCCACCTCGGACATCGAGGTCTCGTGAAAACCGCGGCGGGCGAATAGGCGGATACCCGCCTTGAGGATTTCATCCCGCGAATCCTGAGGTTTTTCTGGCGAACTCGAACGCGACTCAGACGCCATATACTCCGGCGGGATGCGCCTTGGCTCTCTCTCATCGCCCGCGCCGACTTTCTCGGCCCGGGCGTACGGAGGAGCCTTCGGCGGGCCTCAAAATATGGCCCCAGCACTCGCTAACCTACCGGTCAATGAGCACTTTATAGGCCGATTGCCTAAAGTCAATAGGGGCTGGCGACCTGAAGTAACAGGCAGTTCACACGATTTTAACCTGGCTCCCGCCCTGCCGGCTCGATTCCTGCGCGCCCAAGGTCAGCGCCAGCGCGGCATGCGCCTCTGCAAGGTTTTCCGTAGCCGATGCCGACTCGATCCCGTCCTCTATGCTCTCATGGACCGCACGTTCGAAGTCGGCGGCCGTCCCGGCGAACCAGGCAGAGTGGTAGGAATCGTCGGGCTCGAGACTCGGAGACATATCTTCCGACTTTCCGGACCGCGCGGTCAGCGTCACGCGGTCGCCGTCGATCTCGAGCGCCGCCTCGCTGCCATAGAGCATCGAGCGAGTGCGCCTGACCGGTGAGCGCCAACTCAGATGAGCCGAAGCGATCCTGTCGCCGGGAAAAATCACCCTGAGGTCGGCTACGTCCTCGACCGGCGCCGCTTGAGCGACGCCCATGAAGGCCGAGATTGCGGCCGGGTCAAGGCCGCCCATCAGCCATCGCATCAGGTAGAACACATGCCATCCGTGATCGACCAGGATTCCACCGCCGTTCGCCGCGCCCAGCCGCCATCGTCCGCTCGCGCCAAGGCCGACCCCGGCCGGCGCCGTGCGCAACCGGTCGAGCGCGATGTAGCGAATCTCGCCGAGCCGCCCGGCCATGACGAGGTCGTGCGCGAGCCGGTAGGTGGCGGCGTGCTTCCAGTTGTGAACGCACATCAAAACGCGGTTACGGCTCGACGCGGCGGCGCGTAAGGACTCGAATTCGTCGCGCTTAAGGCATAGCGGCTTCTCGACCAGCACGTGCGCACCGGCCGCTAGCGCCATCCGAGCGGTCGCCGCGTGATAGGCGGGCGGGCTCGCGACGTCGACGAAGTCCAGCCGCTCGCCGTCGAGCATCAGTTCGAGGTCGTCGTAGACGCGGATGTTCGGGATGAGACGCATCGCATGATGGCGCCGCTCGGAGACCGGGTCGTGAATCGCGACGATATTGACCTCGGGACGCGTACGCCATCCGGCAAGATGCGCTTGCGCCGCAACCTCGCCGAAGCCTGAAATCGCGCCGCGCAGTATCATCCTGGCGCCAGCGCGTTGCTCTTGATTGGCTCCCCTGTCACTCAGATATAGGCCTTCAAACGTAGACCTTGGCGAGCCGCTCGAGTTGCGGGGCGTACTTGTCCGGCCCGAGAGCGCTCGCGACCAGCGCGATCACGAACCGGCCGACGCCGAGCCCCGCGTACCGGCCGAGTTCGTCCTGGGCCTTGACGCGTTCGTCGCCGACCCAGCCCATCACGGTCAAGTCCAGCCTGGCGTAGTCGCTGCCGGCCTTGTGGCACTCCTCGCGCAACTGCGCGGTCGCCTTTTTCATCTCCTCGACGGTGATGCGAATCGGACACCATCCGTCGCCCCACTTGGCAACTCGTTTGAGCGCGTTCTTGTCGCGGCTGCCGAGCAACACCGGCGGCCCGGCCGGCTGCGCGGGGCGCGGATAAGATCGGATCGCGGGAAACTTGACGTACTTTCCCTCGAACGACGCTTCGCCCTTGGTCCACAGCGCGCGCATCGCGGCGACGTACTCGGCGGTCTGCGTCCAGCGATGCGGAAAGTCGCCACCGAGCAGCTCGGTTTCCTCGCGCAGCCATCCGGCCCCGATTCCGAAGATGAAGCGGCCGCCCGAGAAGTTGTCCAAGCTGCCGATCTGCTTGGCCAGGATCATCGGGTTGTGCTCGGGCACCAGGCAGATGCCGGTGGCGAGCTTCAGTTTTTTGGTCGCAGCGGCGGCCATGCTGAGCGCGACGAACTGATCGCCCATGTGGGAGTAGACCGGCGGAATTGGCCCGCCCTGCGGGAACGGCGTCTTGGGATTGGCGGGCAAAATCGGATGCTCGGGCACCCACATCGATTCGAAACCCAACGCCTCGGCGGCGCGGCAAAAGTCGGCCGGGTTGGCGGTGTCCTCGGTAAACGGCATCAGCAGTCCGATTTTCATGCTGTCATCTCCTGCGCTTATCAGATGAAAGACGCCATAGAGCGCTGCGCTTAAGGCCGATTTCTGTCAAAAAGCAGCTACGAATGCCAGCCCGTGAATCTAATCCGAACGCCTATCGGAATTCACGCGTCGAAAATCGGCGAACAACCAAATCAGAATCTTCGGAGCACTTCGGTTGCCAGATAAATTGCAGACATCCCCATGGCTGTGGCCACGCCGACCCATGGCGAATCGTGCTCTTTCGCCTCGGGCAGGAGGTCCGAGGCTCCGATGTAAAGAAACGAGCCGGCGAAAAAAGCGAGCAGCCACGGAAGGAGTCCGTCCAGATTTATGACGAGCGCAGTAGCGGCGCCCAGAACCGGCGCGATCATGTCCGCCGCGAGCCAGGACATCGCACGCGTGCGCGCACTGCCATGGGCCAGGACGACGGTCACCGTGTTCAGGCCATCGCTCAGATCGTGGGCGATTATTCCCAGGGCGATCAGCAATCCTATTTTCGCGCTGGTTTGAAAGCCCACTCCTATAGCGACGCCATCGAGAAAACTGTGAAAGGTCAATCCGGCCGCGGACAGCGTGCCAAGTTCCTGCTCGTGCGCGGTCGCGGTGTGGACGTGTTCACGAGAGCGATGGAGCGCCGTGTAGCGCTCCAGCCCGAAGAAGGCCAGGAATCCTGCCGCCGCGAATGGCATGTATGAGGACCCGCCCTCCAGCGCAAAGACCTCGGGCAGTATGTCGAACAGCGCCACGCCCATTACGGCGCCAGCACTGAACCCGAGCAGGAGGTGAAGGCGATCGCGAAACCGTAGCGCCGCCATTCCGCCAAGCCCGGTCGAGATCAGCGTCGCCGAGGCCAGGACTATCGGCATGACCTGCATCCGGTCGGTCACTGTACTTCATACGCGAGCTTCATCAAGACACTGAAGTAAAAAGGCCTTCCGCTCATTGAACGCTTATTGGAATTCGCACGTCGAAGGCTGAGTCGATCGCCACTCCACCCTTCATCGCAGGAAAAAAACGCCACTGTTGTAGAGTGGTCAGCAGGATCTGATTGAGCCGCGGATCCGCGGTCGGCTTCGCCAGCGTCACTTTCATATTTCCGTCGTAAGAAACCTCGAAGTGCGCCACCGCTTCCGCCTCAAAGGCGACCTCGCGCAAGTCGTCCGGAATCTTCGGCACCGGCGAGTAGATCGCACGCGCGCCAAGGCTGTCGCTGCCGAGCCCCGAGCCGCCGCCCTTCTCTTGCGGCGCACCGCTGCTCTCAGCACCGCCGCCCGCCGGCGCGGTCTTGGTGCTGGCGCTCGATTCCGCGGGTGCTTCTTTTCGCGTCCCGGCAAACGACGGCGGAGCTTCCGGTACGATCTCCCTATGCGGATGCACCGGCGCTTTGCGCCGGACCTCGACGTGGGGCTTGGGCTTGGGTGGCGCCGGCGCGACCGGATGCGGCACTGCCGCCGGGCCGCCCTGAAGACCGGCAGCCGGGGGCAACTCGACGATCCGCGCTTCGATCGGCTTCAGTTCCGGCAACGGCGGCGCCGTCTGTTTGAGCACCATCGCGAAGCCAAGCACTACCCCGGCCCAGATTGCAATTGATAGCGGCGCGATCCAGGCCAGCCGCCGCCAGGGTTCATCCAGGAATGGCGAAGCTGTTTGAACCGCATCGTTCATTCGCGCTTGACCGCGATCAGAAAATGCTCCACCCCTGCCCGGCGCGCCTGGAGCATCGCCTCCACCACAATACCTTCGGGCGCGGCGCCGTCCGCGTTGACGACCACTCCCTTGTCCGCTCCCTGCAGCATGCTCTTCAGCGTAAATGCCAGCGTCAGTAGCGTGGTCGGAGTCTTGTCGAGAAAGATCTTGCTATCCTTGGTAATAGTCAGTGCGACCGGCTCCTTGTGCTGGAGATTGGGAGCATCGCCCTGCGGAAGATTTACTGTGATCGAGTTGAGACTCTGCATCGACAGCGACGCCAGCATGAACGTCACCAGCAGGAAGAACATCACGTCGATCATCGGGATGATCTCGATTCGGCCGCGTCGATAACCTCGTCCCTTGCGCAGCTTCATCGCTTGACCCTCCCCTCGCGCGGCGCGAGCGGGGTGACGCTGGCGATCGCCTCCTTTTCTCCGGTTTCCTCGTCCAGGCGGATATGGTCAATCAGCCGCGACCCCAGGCGTTCCAGATGATCGAGCGCTTGCGACTGCGTGCGCGCGAAGAAGTTGAATCCGAACAATGCGAAGAGTGCGATCAGAAGGCCCAGTGCCGTCGATATCAGCGCCTGCGCCACGCCCGAAGTCACCTGCGTTGGCGCGACCAGTCCCGACCCACCGATTACCTTGAAGGCTTGCATCATGCCGGTGATAGTTCCGAGCAGGCCCAACAACGGCGCCGCGGTAACCACCGTTTCGAGTATCCACAAGCCGCGGCTGAGGCTCTTCTCGATATCGGCCGCTTCGTCGCCGGCGCGCGATTCGACCCACCACGCGGGCTTGTTGCGATTGTCGCTAATCACCTCGAAGAACCGCCGGTAGACATTCACCGGCGCTAGCGCCGCCAGTTGGCGGTCCAGTTCATCCCAGGCAAAGCCGTAGGTCTCGACCAACTCGGCCAGCGAACTCGGCAGTCGAAGGGATCGGTAGTAAGCCACCGCCCGATCGAGAATGATCAGCACGGCGATAATTCCGAGCAACAAGAGCGGATATATGATCATGCCGCCGTATTGCAGCTCACTCCAAGCACTGCTCAGTTCATGCATCGCTAAATCCTCGCGTGTATTCTCGGCTCCGGAACGGCGGGCGTCTTCGGCTCTTCACGTTTTCACTTTTCACTCCTTCAACTTTCGCCGGTTTCACTGTATGGCGGTTCGGCTGAAGGAAGGAAGGTCCCACTTTATTCCGCCGTAGAACGCGCGGCGCGGACCGAATTGCGGTGCGAAGACGCCGATCCCTGTTCCGTTACGAATCTCGTACGTACGATCGTTGAGATTGACTACCGCGGCGCGCACTTCCATCGCGCCGGCCTTGGGCAGGACGAAGCGCTTGCGGATACCGGCGTCGATCTGGATGTAGTACGGCAGATTTCCCGTGTTGGCGAAGCCGGCTCTAAGCCCACTGCCGTAGATTCCGTCGATGCTGAAGGTGAAGCCCTGCCATCTGTAGACGGCGCCGGCCGAAGCGGAGAAGGTCTGGTCGTGATCCAGGAAGATATAGTGAGTTTTGATGAAAGCGAGTTCGTCCGGCGAGAAATTGAATTGCCCGGATTCGACCTGGGTGCCCTGCGCGACGCTGTAATCGAAGTTCTCGTACAGATAAAGGTTTTCGTGAGTGTACGAACCGGTTTGTTCGACTCCATAGACACGGCCTTTCGCGTAGTTGAAGGTTTGAAAGATAAGGGCGGGGCCGAACTGTCCCTCGTCGATCGGGTCACGGGCCTTTTTGTAGTACGAATCTATTCCTACGTTGAGTCCCGGAATCACCTGCTGGGTTATACCGGCATCGAAATAGTGATCGCGCTCGACGGTCGGGTTGCCATTGCCCATGCTAGGTGTTGCGCCTGTGGTGTTGGCAAATTTCGCGATGTCGCTTACCGAAACGAGCTCCGTCGGCGGCGGCGTGAAATACCGGGCGTAGGCAGCGTGTAACGTGGTGCCCTTGAAGAGGCTATACACCGCACCAACCCGCGGACTCGCCTGGTCCGCGCGCGTCAGCCCGTCGTACAGGTCAAAGCGCACGCCATAGTTGATCGTGAGCTTCTCGACTGGCTTCCATTCGTCCTGCGCATAGACGCTATAGATCCAGGTCTGGAGCGCCTTGTTGTCGACGATCGAAATCGGAAGATTGGAAGGAGTGCCATTGACGATGGGGAAGGTCGCCTCGTGATTGTCGATTTCCGCGCGCTCGGAATCGAAGAATGCGCCGAGACGAAACGTATGTGACGCGAACGCCCTGTAGGTCGCATCGGCCTGAATGCCGTTTCCCCAGTCGCTGCGGAATACCCTGGAAGCGGCGCCATTGAAGATCAGGTCGCCGTCGAAATCCGGATAGAAGGACACCGTTGAATAGCGGCTGAACGGAGCGATCTGATAATCGAACTTCGAGCCGATCGTCCCCTGAAGAGCGAATACTCCGAAGTAGTTCTGTTCGAACTGGTTTTCATCGATGCCCGCCGACGGATAGACCGGAACGCCCGAGAGCGCAAAGACTTGAGGTTGGCCAGGATTCGCCCCGATCTGGAAATGGTTCACGTCCGAACCCGTTACCAGACTGAGCCGTGTGGTGGGGCTCAGAAAATACGAAAAATAACCGAACGCCTGGCCCTGGTAAGACTGGTCGTGAATCGGTGATGGCCCCGGAGTCGGCGGCTCGACACCGCGGGTGGTGCTGAGGTACTGGCCTGTCACGAAATAGCTGAACTTGCCGATCGAACCGCCGTACTCGAAGCTTGGCTGTATCGTCGAGCGCTGCCCACCGTAGAATTCGACATCGCCGCCGTTTTCCAGTAATCCGTCCTTGGTCTTGATGTCGATGACACCGGCGGTGCGCAGTCCAAACTCGGCAGGTAGGGCGCCGGTCAGCAGGCTTATGCTTTGCGCAAAGCGCGGACTCAGCACCTGGCCGAAGCCGGTGATGCCTTCCGGCAACTGGACGCCATTTATCCGATACTGAAGGTTCGCATGATCACCGCGGACGTGGAGCTGGCCGAATGAATCCTGCACCACGCCGGGCGCCTGCAGCAGGACCTGGTTTAGCGCGGTATTGTTGCCCTGGGGCAGGTCCCGGATTGCCTGCTCGCTGAAGCGATAGACGCTGCCTCCCGTTTCCGGCGACAGGCTGTTGCGCGCTTTGTTGAGGCGCTGCGCCACCACCGCCATGCTAAGCGCTGCCTCCGACTGAAGCGCGAGGGTCAAGGATTTTGCGCCCGATGCTGCGACGCTGACGATCGAGGTCGCGGGTTTGAAGCTCCCCTTCTTGGCGACGATCGCGTAGACCCCGGGCGCGACGCCGGCAAAGGTGAAGCGGCCCTCGGCGTCGCTTTTCGCTTTCGCGACGGTCTTGCCGGCGCTGTTCTGGAGTTCCACGTTGGCGCCCGCAAGCGGCCTGCCAAGGGCGTCGGTAACGGTTCCAGTGACGGTCTGCCTCGGCACCTTCGACATCTGTGCGCCGTCGGCAGACGACACGAATAGCTGGATCAACAGAATTGCCAGTCCCAGCACAAGAATAAGGAAAGATCGCATCGCACACTCCTCCAGAGCGAAGCATCACGCCGCTGCGATTTCGCGCGCGCGGCACCGCGCGCGACCGAGGCCGCGCGCAATTGAGTACTAAGTTTTTCCAGAAACGGGGAGTTCAGACCGACGCGGGCGGAGCCCGGCCGAAGCGATGCGATCGATACGAAGAAAGCGGCTCCATGCTAGCCGCGCCAAGAGCGGTCACTTCGACCATGATCGGCGCCGCCGGATGAGGCACGACGATCAATGCGGCCGGGCTATGGAAGCGGACGAGACAGAGCGCACAGAGGCCGTCGTCAACGCTGACGGCGGCATTGGTGACGTATTTGTGCTGGGAGGGGAGCGGATGGAAATGCGCAACGCCAACCGTCTGCGCCAGAAGCAATATAGCTGCGGTGATACCGGCTATCCTGCTCATCCAGCGTCGACGATCTGTAGATGTTGGCTTCATCAAGTCATCGGGCAATTGTTGCGGTCCCTACCTGACACAGAACAATCTGTCGGCTTTCGCCGCCTCGGTCAAGTTCAGCCTGCCGAGCGACATACCGGCGGTTCGAAAGATGCGCGATACGGCCTAAAGGGGCTATTTCCAGCTGAAGAAATCGTGCGCCCAGATGAAGTGGCCGACGCCCGCCGCGCGCGCCGCTGCGGCGTCGATTTCCTGATCGCCAACCATGGTCGAGCCCGCCATGTCCACGCCATACGTGGCGCCCAACTCGGTCAGCATCCCGCCTCTGGGCTTGCGGCAGGCGCATCGGTCGGCGTCGTCGTGCGGACAGATCTGCCATCCGGTCAGGATGTCGCCGAGCTGGCGGTCGAGCTCGCCAATCGCGGCCTCGACCTGCGCGAGGCTAAGCCGCCCGCGCGCGATCCCGGCTTGGTTGGTGACGACGAAGATCAGATGATCGCGTATTGGGCTTAGCTTCTCGGCCACGCCGGGCAGCAGCTCGACCACGATTTTTCCGTCGGGGCCCAGCGGAAGCTGGCGGGTGTCATCCATCTTCACCAGCGTTCCCGCCAGGTCGCAAAACAGGCCGCGATTTCCCGCATCCTCAGCCATCGCCCACTCTTTTCGTGTGACCTACAGGGTAACGTAAAAAAAGATTCATCGCTTCGCGGAGATCCTTCGCTGACGCTCAGGGATGACAGAAAAGGCCTTTTTTGTGGTCACGCTGAACGAAGGTTGCCGAAGTGAAGGATCAACGCGAAGCGATTTTTGTTTTTGTCACGCCTGCTACGGAGCGTTGCGCCAGTCGAGATGGTCGCGGACGTGGGCGAAAACCTGGTCGAGAATCTCAACGCCCGCTTCGGCCTGCTCGTGCGTGATGACCAGCGGCGGATTGATCCGCATGCGCGGGAAATAGCCCATCACCAGGAGGCCGCGCCCCAGCGCCTCCTTGAAGATGGTCTCGGTTATCGAACGCCCGAGCATTTCTTTGGTCTTGCGATCGCGCACCAGGTCAAGGCCTATCAGCAGGCCCTTGCCGCGCACGTCGCCGATGAATTCGTATTTCTCTTTGAGCCGCATCAGGCGCTCGAGCATGAACGCGCCGACGACGGCGGAATTTTCGATCAGCCCTTCGCGCTTGATCGCGCGGAGCGTCTCGGCCACCGCCACCGCGGCCAGCGGATTGCCGCCGTAACTCGACGACGACGCGCTCGGCTTGCCAAACGGCTCGCTCTTTCCCAGCTCATCGCTGAGCAGTACGCCCGCGACCGGGAAGCCGGACCCCATCCCCTTGCCGATCGTCATGATGTCGGGCGCGACGCGGCTGTGCTCGATCCCCCACATCCGCCCGGTGCGCCCGAAGCCGGTGATCATTTCGTCCGCGATCACCAGCGCGCCATGCTCGTGCGCGAGTTCCTTTACCGCGGGCAGGTAATCGTCGGGCGGAATCACGTTACCCGCCGTCCCCTGCATCGGCTCGACCACTACGGCCGCCAGCGCACCCGCCGAGCCGTGCTTGAGTTGCTGACGCGCGAAGTCGACGCAGTACATCCCGCACTCGGGATATTCCAGCTTGAACGGGCATCGATAGCAGTCGGCATACGGGACCACGTACTGGCCGCCGGGCAGGGGACCGTAGCCCTGCTTGGATTCGTCGCCGATAAGTCCGATCACGCCGCCGGTCTTGCCGTGGAAACCGCCCCAGAAGCTCAGCACCTCGTGCCGTTTGGTTTTCGAGCGCGCGAGCCTGAGCGCCGCCTCAACCGCCTCGGCACCGCCGCTATATAGATGAGCGCGGTCGAGTCCGGCGGGCGCAGCCTCGGCGAGCATCCTGAACGCCTCGGCGCGCTCGGGCGTGGCGAAGGTGCCGACGATCAGCCGCGAGGCCTGATGCGCGAGCGCCTGCGCGAGCGCCGGATGGCCGTGGCCGAGACTCGCGACCGCGACGCCGGCAAAAAAATCGACGAACACGTTGCCGTCGACGTCGGTGAGCGTCGCGCCCTCGCCGTGATCGAACGCGACTCCGGCAAGCAGCGAGATACGCTGACGGCCGGGCGCGATATGGCTCTGCTCCTCGGCGAACAGCGCGCGCGATTTTGGTCCCGGAACTGGAGTGGTTATTTTAGGCTGAGGACCGGACCCGCGCGCGGATCGTACTTCGTTCGCGGTCGCGGAACCGTTGGCGGTCCTGGAATCAGTAACCGCTCTGGATCCATTGGCGGTTTTCGCTCCGTCTGCGACCTTCGGTCCCTCTACGACTTTCGGTCCGTCCACTATTTTCGGTCTGCCGGCCGTTCGCGGCGTCGGGGTTTGCGGTTTGCTCATGCTGCGGCCTGCCTGCGTCCTCGCGGCAAATTATGGCTTAGAAGCCCTGGCGCGGCCGGCGCGCGAGCATCAAGCAGCGCCGAGCAATCGCGCGGGCGGCGGCCTCGCGTACCCGGCTGAAGCTGGGCCAGTCGTTGAAGTCGATCATCATAAAGCGATCACCGTCGATCACCGCGTCGCCGCCCCAAGTCTCGAGACCGAGCGTGGCGGCGGCAGCCGCGGCGCTCCTGGCCAAATCGAGCCGCACTTGCTCGGATAACGTCTCCTTTTCGTCTTCTTCGTCGAGCGCGGCGAAGTACTCGCCGCCGCTGACGCCGTAAAACTTTACTACCCTGCCCTCGACCGCCTGCTGCACGTAGGCGATCGGCACTCCGCGCTGCGCCATCCCGGCCAGCGCAGAGCGCAGTGCGCCACGGCTTTCTACCCGCTGCACGTCCTCGGGCGCAAGTGCATGCAAGTCGCCGCGCTTGACGAACATCGGGGAATCGAGGTCCAGCACGCCGAGCGGCGTCAGGTCCGGCGGGCGCGAGCCGGTGCGGACCAGCGCGCCACTCGGCACGGGCACGCCGGCGTGAACGAGGCCGGCGCACAGGAGATCGCGATAGCAGTTGCGGATAGCGAGCGCCGAGTTGATCGCGATCGCGCCCTGCTGCTCGAGCGCCACCAGGCGGCCGAGCGCGCGCTCGCCCTGGCACATCGCGAGCACCAGGTCGGCCCCGGCCGGCGGATCGTCGACCAGGCGCGCCGCGCTGATCGCGGAGATCTCAACGCCATGACGCTTGAGTTCGGCCAGCACCGCGTCGAGAATCGCGGCGTCGTGCTCGACCTTGCCCGGCGAGAACTCGGGCTCGCGATAGACCCCCAGCGCGCGCATCTTCAGCCCCCGCTTCCGTTGGGTTCACCGCGAGCGACCATCGCGCGCGCGGCGGCAAGATCGGCCGACTCGTCGACGTCGATCGTTGCCTCCAGTTCGACTGCGGCAAGGCGCATCCCACTCGCGACCGCCATCGCGAGCAACTTGCGCATTGCGTCGAGGCGCTCGGCGCGCGCGCGCGGCGCAAAATCGAAAATCGCCGCGGGCAAGTAATAGAAACCGGCCGTGACCATCGCGCTCTCGCGCTCGCCGAGCGCCGCGATCGCGCCGTTAGGCGCGACCTCGGCGAACAGCGGCCGCTTGTCGCCGCGCCATCGTACCACCGCGAGCGCGCCGTCGAAGCGCGCGGCGACGCCGCCGGCGGTAAGCTCGAGCGCGCGGGCGGCGAAGCGGCGCATTTCAGCCGCATCGACCACCGCGTCGACCGTGGCCAGCAGAAAATGCGGAGCGCCGCGCAAATGCTCGCCCAGCGTGAACAGCGATTCCATCGAACTTGGAGTATCGCGCGCCTGGACTTTCATCCATGGCGGAATCGGCACGGCGCGGGCCACGATAAAGCTGGCGGTCTCGGAGTTGATCAGCGCGACGACGGTTTCGGCACCTGCCTGGCGCAACATTCGCGCCTGCCGTACAAGCATCGTCTCGCCACCGAGCTCGACCAGCGGCTTAGGCAGATCATTCACCGCGCCGCGCAGCCGCTCGCCCCGGCCGGCGGCGATAATCGCGCCGGGAAGACCGGTTACCATTTCAGCCCCTTCAGCTCATCGAGCGTATCGATCGTATGGTCGGCCACGGCGGCCGCCTCGCGCGCCTGCGGATGCCCGCCCGCTCCCGCGTGTTGCGCCCGCAGCCAAATCGAGCGCATGCCGAGCTTGCGCGCAGGTGCGCAATCCTTGTGCAGTGAATCACCCACCATCGCGACCTGGTTGTGCGGCAGGTCGAGCACTTTGAGTGCGGCCGCGAAGATGCGCTCGTCGGGTTTGAAGACGCGCATGTGCTTGGAGTCGATCGCGACCTGGATAAGCTCGCGGATGCCGGCCTCAAACAGGACTACCTGAAGGTTGCCGTAGAAATTTGAAACCACACCGAGCTTGAAGTCGTGCGACAGCTCCTTGAGTAGCGCGCGGCTGCGCGCGAGTCCCTCGGCCGACTCCTCGGCGAAACCGGACGCGATACGATCGGCCAGGTCATGACGTTCCTCGCCTAAGCCCACGAGATGCTCGCGAATGCTGTCGGGCCCGTGGCGATGGAGATGGTCGAACTGATGCGCGACTAGGAGCTTCACAAGCTCGCGCAAGCTGTGGCGATGAATCTCCTCACCGGCCTGGTACGCCGTATTCGTGGCATGCGAATAGGCCACGTCCAGCTCGGCACGGGTAACCCGCATGCCGGCCGCATGGTAATGGCGCACGAAACGGTCCAGCCAATGATGTGGATGGTCGAGTGTGCCGCCGAAGTCGAATAAGATCGCCCGGGTCGGACTGGCCACCGCCCAAGCTTAGCAGCCCTCGCAGTGAGGCTCTACAAATGAGACGGTTAAGAACTTGAACGATGCAGTTACGCGAAAGTTAAAAGTTTTGAACAGGCGCGTGACGAACGGTGGACGGAGGGGCGGACAGACCGCACGGTCAGTGCATTGACTCAGCTCTCCAAATAGACTAAAAACCTTTGTTAAATAAGGCTTTCTTTGATTGATACAGCTTTAATCAACGTTCCCGCTCGCGCGGGCAACATGATCTTCGGGCGATCGCTGCTCGAGCGCCTGATTCTTATGTGTCAACGCGCGGGAGTGAAGCGATTCTTTATCGAGGCCGACGATCTCGACGCTAGCGGCTTGCGCGCCTCTTTGGGATCGTTCCGCGACCATCCCGAGATCAATTTCGTCGGCTCGTTCGTTCAAGTTCTTGAGCAACTGCCGGCCGACGCACCCTGTATCGCCCTAAGAGGAAACCTCGTGCTCGCGGCTTCGCAGTTGCGCGGGCTGCTCGCCAATCAGGCAGCCCGGCCCGGCGAGGTCGTCAGCGTCGAGAGCACCGACCGCGCGCGCGGCGGCAGTCTCACGGCAGGGCCGTTGGGCCGGCTGGTCGAAGGACCGGGCGCGATAGCCTCGCAGCTCAAGCCGAGCGGGCAGTTGCCCTTCGCGCTCGACGGGCGGCCGACGGACATCCGGGAGGCCGAACGCCGTCTCGCGCGCGAGTTGCGTCGCGAGAGCGCCGGCACGGACGCGCTGATGGCGCGATGGGTCGACCGGCGGCTGTCGTGGCGAATCAGCCTGCGCCTCGCGCGCACCGCGATCACGCCCAACCAGGTGACCCTCGCTAACACGGCGCTGGGATTGCTGAGCGCCTGGCTGTTTAGCCTGCCGAGCTATTGGCCACGCCTGATTGCGGCGCTGATGTTCCTGGTCTCGGTGACCTTCGACGGCGTCGACGGCGAGCTGGCGCGGCTCAAGATGACCGAGTCGCGGTGGGGCGCGCGGCTTGACGTGATAACCGACAACCTGGTGCATGTCGCGATCTTCGCCGCTATCATGACCGGATGCTACAGGGCGAGCGGCAGCCGCGCTTACATCTACCTGCTCGCCATTTTGTTGGTCGGCTTCGGCCTGTGCGCGCTCACGACCTGGCGCGCGACACGCGTCAACGGTGAGCGGGCCGAGCAGTTCATCGCACAAGTTGAACGGGTGAGCGGCCGCGACTTCGCCTATCTGCTGGTCGTGCTGGCGCTGCTCGGCAGGATTAACTATTTCGCCTGGGGTACGGCATTTGGCACTTACGTCTTTGCCCTCGTGATGTGGTGGATGACCACCCATCGGCACGACGGGCGAAGCAAGCTCGAACGGCGGCCCGCGCAAACGCAGCGCCGCCAGGAGGCAGTGTGAAGAAACCGCGGATCCTGCTGGTACAACCGACGACGATCCATCTGGACGGCACGCCGCATAAAACGCGCTGGCGCTTAATTATGGGTTTGATGATCCCGCTGTTGGCGGGACTGACGCCCGACGACTTCGAGGTGACGCTCTGCGATGAGCGGCTCGAAGAGATCGACTTCGACGCGGGCTGGGACCTGGTCGGCATGACCACCACCATCGGCGCCTCGCTGCGCGCCTACCAGCTCGGCGACGAGTTTCGCAAACGCGGCATCCCGGTCGTGATGGGCGGGTTCCATGCCACGCTCCAAACCGAGGAAGCGCTCAAGCACGCCGACGCTGTCGTCCAGGGCGAGGCCGACCTGGTCTGGGAGCCGCTCCTGCGCGACTGGCAAGACGGCAAGCTCAAGCGCATCTACAAGGCCGACAAGCTGCACGACCTGAAGAACCTGCCGCGTCCGCGCCACGAACTGCTCAAGCTCAACCGGTACCTGTTCAAGGCGGTGCCGGTGCAGGCGAGCCGCGGATGTCCGTATCGCTGCTCGTTCTGCGAAATCCCGGTCTTCTACGAGGGCAGCTATCGCACGCGTCCCATCGAGGACATCGTCGAGGAGATCAAGCAGGTCATCGCGGTCACCGGCTTTCACCGCTTCCAGTTCATCGACGACCAAATCACCGGCAAACACAAGTTCGCGCGCGAACTGTTCCGCGCGCTGATTCCGCTCAACATCAAGTTCTCGTGCCTGTGGACCATCAACTCCAACCATGACGAGGATCTGCTCGATCTCGCGGCCCAGGCTGGTGTGTTCCACGTCAATATCGGAGTGGAATCGATAAGCCAGGACAGCCTGCTCTCGATGAGCAAGATCCAGAACCACACCAAGGACTACAAGAAACTGCTCAAGCGCCTGGAGCACTACGGAATTTACTACTCACTCAATTTCCTCTTCGGGCTGGAGGAGGACCAGCCGCAGATCTTCGACCAGACCCTCGCCTTCCTTCACGAGGTCAAGGCGCCCGAGGCGTTCTTCAACACGGTCACGCCGCGCAAGGGTACGCCGATGCGCACCAAGCTCGAGCAGGAAGGCCGCGTCATCATCCCCGACGCCGACATGTACACCAACAACTTCCGCTGCATGTTCGTGCCCGCGAAGCTTTCGCCGCAGCAGGTCGAAGAGGGCGTGTGGCGGTGCACCAAGGAGTTCTACTCGCTCAAGTCGATGTTCAAGCGCCTCCTGATGCCGCCGGGCAAGTTCACCTTGCAGGGGCTGACCGAGAATATGCTGTTCTGGTACGGTGCGAAGCGCCAGATCGATCCGGTTGACTATTACTAAGCCGGCAACGCTATAGTCAGTAATGCAACGGGGCGGGAGCGGATCCGATGATGCGCTCCCGCTCCGAGCTTTATCTAGTACTCCTCGTCAGCGACATAGCTGCCAATAGTCTGCACAAGATCAGGCGACCGGCGCGCCAGAATGATCCCATATACTATGGAGAGCACAAGCCCGACACCGGTCATCGCGGGAAACAGGTTAAATGGCGCGGGCTGTCCCGGCTGAACCAGGCCCCACAGTGGGAACAGCGTCAGAACCACACCAAGAAACGGGATGATCAGATGTTTCAGGTAATTGAACTCGGATTTGTGAAACCGGAGGATATAAACCGGCAACGCGACGGTGGTGACAAGATACACAATAAGAATAGGGATCGTCCCTAGCGACCCAGTGTCGCCAAAGATTTTGACCGGATCATGTTTCCAGCCAAACACCAGCGTAATCGCGAGCGCACTGAGAATAAACAGCCACATCGCCATGTGCGGCGTCTTGTGCCTTGGATGGATTTTGCCGAAAAATACCGGCAACAAACCCTCACGTCCGGCACTGAACAATATCCGTGCCTGAGAATTGGTCAGCCCAAGCAGGCAAGAGAATATGCTGGTCATGCCGGCCAGGTAGGCAATAATCAAAAGGGCGCCGCCCGACCCTTTGAGCGCATCAATGAAGGGAATAGTGGAATTACCGATTGCCTTGGCATCATTGTGAAAAGCAATTTCCGTAGCATAAGCGAGAAATACATAAACGACGCCGATCGTAAATGTGCCGATCACCAGGGCTCGCGGGATGTTCTTGCGGGGATTTTCGGTCTCTTCGGCCAAAGTGGCGGAATTTTCCCACCCGACGAATGCGTAGACCGCAAGCGGAAAGCCAAGCCCGACACCGGCCAAGCCGCCCGAGAGATTCGACGGCAGGAACGGCGCCCAGCCAAGCGACCCGCGATTGACGACGAGCATGACCACAGCCCCGACCAGCAGGAGCCCAAGCTCGAAATAAAAAAAGATTGCAGCCCAAATGGTCGAGATTTTTACCCCGCGCGCGACCAGAAAACCGCAAATGCCGGTCGCGGCAACACATAGCAGTTGCCAATGTATGTCGAGCCCAAGATAAAGCTTGAACGTATCGTGCGCCCATCCGCCGGACATAGCGACAATCGCCGCTGCCGCTATCGAATAGCCGACAACGGTGAACAACGATGACGCGGCCCCGGCGCTGGGGCCGAAGGCCATGCCAATGAAGGTGACAAATGATCCGGTGCTCGGCCTGTATTTTGAGAATTCAGCGAGCGTGTTGCTGAGAAAGAGAATCGCCACCATCGCTACGATGATTGTCAGCGGTGCGGCAACCCCAGCGCCGACGACAATTACCCCGAAACCAAAATAGAAACTTACCGCCGGGGCAATATTTGCGAGCGTCGAGGCAACGATTTGAGGTAATCCCAGCGCATTGCGGCTAAGCCGATCCGCTTTCATCGATGCTAATTCGCATCGTTGCCCTTTGGGCAGTACTCCAAAGAGCCGGTAGGGCTGCCGAGCGGGTGAACAAGATAAAGACAGTAGTCGGTATAGTGAAGGTTACCCCATTGATCCTCGTACCGGACGCATCCCATTACGTACAGATCCTTGTCTCCCGTCACAATGTCATTGAAATCCAACGGGCTGATAACTGGCCGAAATACCTCGGGTTCGTGATCGGTGTAATGGAAGGATCCATAACTGTATGGAAACATCGGTCCGTAGTCATTAGTCAAATGAGACCTGCAATCGTATTGCGGCAGATTCTTCTCCGTCCAGGCATTTACGTCCGCAGGCGGCGCGGCGGCAATTAAGGGCTGTAAATTCGTTGCCGCATGCAGGGCCGGCGAGTTGCCATAGTTTCGTAGGACAACTCCCATGTCGATTTTCCTCTCCGCGCTCAGCGTAAAATTCTCGCCGACGGCGTCAGTACTCAAGGTGTCTTCCGACAATCCACCTACCCCCACCCAAGGACGCTGAGCCAATTTCGCAGTACTGGCGTACTGGCAGGTCGCGAACATCACGCCAAAAATAAAAAGAATAAGAAGCGCATCCAATATTGCTCGCGGGGTGCGCCAATTTGCGGCCGCGATAACGGTATTGACCCAGTGGCTTTCACCATACGGGCTAGCGTGCCTCGGCGGTTCGGCTTCTATCTGAGGCGGTTGCCGTTCCATGACGACTCGCGTGTCCTCCTCGTGGCTCTTTTCGACCTCGCTGCCGGTCGGCGGTGGGTTTGGATCGCGCGGTTCTTGCTCGCTCATCGCGCTCCCTTCGGGCTGATTTTCGGTGGCCCTTTTGATCTTGTCGACCGTCGCCTCGAACTCCACGTCTGTAGGTGACACTTCCGGCGTTTTGCGTCTCGATCGGGCGGGCGTTGGTAGATCGGTTTTTTTCGCCATGCATGCCTCTGGGCGAATAGAATCAGCGTCCGCGGCTCTCTTCGGTCGGGAATTCAGCCGTCAGTTCGGCGAGCGTCACGGTGAGAATCGATGCGAGGTATCGGACAACCGCCAAAAAAACGAGCCTACGCCACGATGTCGAGACTGCTGAAGAAGAACGCCACTTCGTGCGCCGCGGTCTCAGGCGCGTCCGAGCCGTGCGTCGCGTTCTTTTCGACGTCCATGCCGAACTCTTTGCGAATGGTGCCGGGGGCCGCCTTGGCCGGATCCGTCGCACCCATCAGGTCGCGCCACTTCGCGATCGCGCCGTCGGCCTCGAGCGCCATCACCACCACCGGTCCCGACGACATGTACTCGCAGAGCGAGCCGTAAAACGGCCGCGTCTTGTGCACCTCGTAAAACGCTTCAGCCTGCGCCCGCCCCAGGCGGATCAGGCGCATCGCACGAAGCGTGAGCCCGGCGCCCTCGATGCGTTTGATGATGTCGCCCGAAAGCCCACGCCCCACCGCGTCGGGCTTGATGATTGCCAATGTCCGTTCGATCGCCATCCACCTACTGCCGTTGTGATATGTGCCGGAACTCAAGCGTAGCTTTCAATTCTTGCGACCGTCGAGCGCGGCCTTCATGGTTGAGCCGAGATCGGCCGGGCTCATCGCGACGCTGATGCCGGCCGCCTTGAGCGCCGCAATCTTGTCGGCCGCACCGCCGTGCCCGCCCGAGATGATCGCTCCCGCGTGGCCCATCCGCCGTCCCTTCGGCGCGGTCTGCCCGGCGATAAACGCGACCACGGGCTTTTTGAAGTTCTGCTTGATGTACGCCGCGGCATCTTCTTCGGCGGTGCCGCCGATCTCGCCGATGAAAATCACCGCGTCGGTGCCCGAGTCCTTGTTGAACAGTTCCAGCGCGTCGATCTGGTTGGTGCCGATTATCGGGTCGCCGCCGATCCCGACGCAGGTCGATTGCCCGATGCCGAGTTGGGTTAGCTGATGCACCGCCTCGTAGGTCAGCGTGCCCGAGCGCGAGATCACGCCGACGCGTCCGGGCTTGTGGATGTAGCCCGGCATGATGCCGATCTTGCACTCGCCGGGAGTGATCACACCGGGACAGTTGGGGCCGATCAATCGCGACTTGCTGTCCTTCAAGTAACGTTTGACTTTCACCATGTCCAGCACCGGGATGCCCTCGGTGATGCAGATGACGAGTTCAACTCCGGCGGCCACGGCCTCGAGGATCGCGTCGGCGGCAAATGGCGGCGGCACATAGATCACGGTCGCATTGGCGCCGGTCGCTTTGCGCGCCTGCTCGACGGTGTCGAAAATCGGGATGCCCTCGAAGTCGGTACCGCCCTTGCCCGGCACCACGCCGCCGACCATCTGCGTGCCGTACTTCCGGCAGGCGCGGGTGTGGAACTGGCCCGTGGAGCCGGTGATGCCCTGGGTGAGGACGCGGGTGTTTTTGTTTACCAGGATGCTCATCGAATCAATGTCCTATTTGCCGATCGACTCGACCGCGAGGCGCGCCGCGTCGGCCATGTCGTTGGCGGCGATCACCTTGATGCCCGACTCGGCGAGGATCTGCTTGCCCTCTTTGACGTTGGTCCCTTCCATTCGGACCACCAGCGGGATGCTGAGCTTGACCTCGCGGGCCGCGTCGACCACGCCGCGCGCCAGCACGTCGCATTGCATGATGCCGCCGAAGACGTTGATCAGCACCGCCTTGACGCGCGAGTCGGAGAGGAGGATGCGAAACGCGGCCGCGATCTTCTGCGCGTTGGCGCCGCCGCCGACATCGAGAAAGTTGGCCGGCTCGGCACCGTAGTATTTCACGATATCCATCGTCGCCATCGCGAGGCCCGCGCCATTGACCATGCATCCGATATTGCCGTCGAGATGCACGTAGCTTAGATCGTACTTGGCGGCCTCGGTCTCGGCCGGGTCCTCTTCGTTGGAGTCGCGCAGTTCGCGGATGTCGGGATGGCGGAACAGGCCGTTGTCGTCGAACGAAATTTTGGCGTCCAGGCAAATCACGCGCCCGTCGGCCGTCACCACCAGCGGGTTGATCTCGATTAGCGACGCGTCGGTCTCGACGAACGCGCGGTAGAGCGACGCGAGCAGCGCGGCGAACTGGCCCACCTGCTTGTCCTTCAGCCCGAGCGCAAACGCGATCCGGCGCGCCTGGAACGGCGCCATCCCGAGCAACAGATCAATCGGGTCAGTGATAATCCTCTCGGGCGTCTTGGCCGCAACCTCTTCGATCTCCGTGCCGCCCTCGGTGCTCGCGATGACTCCGACCGCCGCGACTTTGCGATCGACCAACATGCCAAGGTAAAGCTCGCGCGCGACCTGGCTCGCCTCTTCGACGTAAACACGGCGCACTACCCGCCCCTCGGGACCGGTCTGATGCGTCACCAGCGGTTTGCCGAGCAGCCGGGCGGCGAAATCGCGCGCCTCCTCGGCCGAGCTTATTAGCTTGACGCCGCCTGCTTTGCCGCGCCCGCCGGCATGAATCTGCGCCTTGATTACAGCCTTGGGCTGGCCGAGCGCGCGGAAGGCCGCGGCGGCCTCCTCCGGCGTGGAGGCCGGCTGCCCCTTGGGCACCGGCACGCCGAAGCGGCCGAGCAACTGTTTGGCCTGGAACTCATGGATATTCATGCTTCACTGAACCTTCATGCTTCACTGAACCTTGGCATTTGGCGCGCGGCGACGATTGGCACGACGCCGACAGTGCCTTAACCTGCGACCGCCTTGTCCATCGCTTCGACCAGTTCGCGCACGTGCGAGACGGAGTTGTCGAAGGCGGCCTTCTCGGCCGCGGTGAGCTGGATTTCGATCACCCGCTCGACGCCGCCAGCTCCGATCACCGCCGGCACGCCGGCATAAAGGCCCTTGGCGCCGTATTCGCCGTCCAGGTAGACCGCGCACGGCAGCACTTCCTTGCGATCGAGGATGAAGGCCTCGACCATCTGGTAAACCGCCGCGCCCGCGGCGTAGTACGACGAGGTCTTCATCAGTTCAACGATCTCGCCACCGCCGTTGCGCGTGCGTTTTTCGATCTCGTCGAGCCGCTTAGGTGCGATCATGCGCTCGATCGGCGCGCCGCCGACGCTGGTGTAGCTCCGCACCGGCACCATGTCGTCGCCATGGCCGCCGAGCACCATCGCCGAGACGCTCTCAACTGATACTTTAAGTTCCGCCGCGAGGAAGGTGCAGTAGCGCGCCGAATCGAGCACACCGGCCTGCCCGGCGACCCGATGCTTGGGAAAGCCGGTGACGCGCTTGATCTGCGTCACCATCGCGTCGAGCGGATTGGTCACCACGATCACGAACGCGTCGGGCGCGTGCTGCTTGATCGCGCCGCCGACCTGGTTCATTACGCCAGCATTAATTTTCAGCAGATCGTCGCGGCTCATCCCGGGCTTGCGCGGCGATCCCGAGGTCACCACGCAGCAGTCGGCACCCTCGATAATCTTCATGTCGGTCGAGCCGCTGACGTTCACGTCGACGCCCAGCACCGGGGCGGACTCGAGCATGTCGAGCGCCTTGCCTTGCGGCAGGCCGTCGATGATGTCGAAGAGCGCGATGTCGCCCAGCCCGCGCAAAAAGCACAGGTGGGCACAGGTGGCACCGACGTTACCGGCGCCAATGAACGCGATTTTTCTCCGCTTGATCACAATTTCACGGAAGGGCCGACGCCCTTCTCCTCCATCAGGCTGACTTATATATCCGCTATCGCCGAGCGCGCAAAGTTTTATTAGCCGATGCGGCGCGAATCCGCCCGCCGGCGAGCCGGCGGCAAATCGACAGTCAAGTCTTGGCCGCACGCGACCCCGAATCAATATCAGCCGCCGCCCGCCGTGTGAAGCCGCGCGCGCTTCGGCCGCCTTTGGCCGTTTTGTGACCGGGGCCAAGCCGTGTTACACAAGCCTCGAAGCAAGCCCGAACGAAACTACCGGGAGGACGATTCACATGGCCGCCGATTTCATGGCCGCCGACTTAGAGGCCCGCGTAAGCGTGCTCGAATCCAGGGTGCAACAGCTGGTCGACACCGAGGCTATTCGCGATCTGCGCTTTCGCTATCACGAATACATCAACGAGGCGAAGTTCACCGAGATTGCGAGCCTCTTCACCGAGGACGGCGATCTGCTTTTCGGCCATCTTGGCAACGCCCACGGCCGCGAAGAGATCAACCGCTTCTTTGGCGGCCTGCTGGTCAAGCCCGACGCCGACGGCAAGAGCAAGCAGCCGCGGCTTTCGCGCGTGCGCCAGTTCATCCACAACCACGTAGTCGAAATTCATGGCGACCGCGCGACCGGCTTCTCCTACCTGGAGGCCAAGCCAGTGTACAATGGTGAGAGTTACGTGGTCGCGGCGCGTTACGACGACGAGTACGTGCGCCAAAACGGGCACTGGAAGTTCAAGAAGATGGTGCTGACGCCGTACTTCATGGTGCCGCTGAAAGAAGGCTGGGCGCAGGACGACCTGCTCAAGATGGGCCACTGACCCAGGCTCGAAAGCAAGAGGGGCAAGCAAGACGGGCAAAAAAGAGGGCCAAGATTGACGGCGACGTTGCGGTGGAGACGGCCGGGGCTCGCGGCGTTCGTCGCCGCGCTGGCGTTCGCCGCTATCGCGCCGATGCCTGGAGCGTTCGCGGCGCAGATCGAAGTCTGCTTCTCGCCGCCGCTGCCCGGCGGATGCGACCCCACCAGAGCTATCGAGAACGCGATACGGGCGGCGCGCAGATCGATCCTGATCCAGGCCTACGAGATCACGCCCGGCCCGCTGGTAACGTCGCTGGTCGAGGCGCATCGGCGCGGCGTGGACGTTCGCGCGATCGTTGACTACAAGCAGCTCACCGACCGCCGCAACCACGACGACGCATTCGCCGTCGAGCACCTTGGCGCCGCCGGAATTCCCGTGCTGGTCGACAAGCCGCCCGGCCTGATGCACGACAAGGTGATGATCATCGATGGCGAAGTGGTCGTCACCGGCAGCTTCAACTACACGTATTCCGCCGAGCATCGAAACGTCGAGAACCTGCTGGTGATTCGCGATCCCGCGCTGGCCGCGCAATACGTGCAACATTGGCGCAGCCGCGCAATCGAGTCGCGGCCGCTTCGCGTCAGTGCCAGCGCCCCAGACGCGAAGAATTCGGCGGCGCAGAATTCAGTGGAGCAGAGTTCAGTGGAAATGGATGGAGCTACGCTGCCGCCTCCGCGCAACGGGCCAATCGTCGGCAACCGCCGCAGCCGTATTTATGAGTGGCCCGGATGCCCCGCCTACGACAAGGTCTCGGCCACCAATCGCGTCGAGTTCCTGAGCGCACAAGCCGCCGAGCAGGCCGGCTATCGCGCCGCCCGCAACTGCCGATAAGGGGTCGCTCAGAAGCCGTTCAATGCGCCCAGGCAGCTTCCTGCGTTGGCGCCCACGGATAGACATGCACCATCCATCCGAAGACCTGGGGATAGAACCGTCCGCCCGCCGCGTCGCACGCCGCTTTGGTCGAAATCGAGCCGTTGAAACCAAACTTCGTCCAGTCGGCAGCCGCACCCTGTCCCTTGGGCGGGAAACACAGGTTGACGTGCCGATGCCATCGCGCGACGCCCAGCGGTACGCGCTGGTCAAGCTTCGCTTCGCTGGTTCCGCGCGGCGCCGTGTACATCGCGCCGACCAACTCGTACCCGCCGTTGGACGTTTTCCTATAGAGCAACGAGGTTGGCTCGGCGGGATCGAAGGTGAACGCCGCCTTCAGCCCATTCTGCCATCGCGTGAAGTGATAGACATCCTGCGGGAACTCCGGATGGAACGGCCTGAAGCCGGCGGCTTCGGCCACGTGATAGTCTTCGTACTTGATAAGCGCAGACCGCAGGTTCTTGACGATTTCCCTAGCCCGCTCGCGGTCGGCGTCGGTTGCCGGGCGAATATCGCTCCACGACATGTGTGCCGACATCGCCGTATGGCCGGACATGCCCTCGGACATGTGCATCGACGACATCGCGCCGATAGCCCCGTCCTCGCGAGCGGTGTCGCTGCGTTGATCTGTTGTAGTTGGTGTAACCGCCGCCGCATGCCGCGACGCCATCGTGCCCGTGCCGCCCTGCCCCATCGTGCCTGCCACGTCGCCGCCGCGACCCTGTGCTGCGGCGAGCGCCAGCAGCACCATCGCGATCCCTGCCGCGTTGTGCAAAATCATCGTTCCGCCCCTTTGCTCGAATCACGAGCTATCCGCCACCACCTCCACCGCCAATGACTACGCACCCGCCCCTGCCGGGTTTCACAGTCTGTGCATGCGATCTACAACGACTATTTGACTCCGCGTGGCAATTGTGCGCTACGGGGGTCAAGGGCCATGGCTCGTGAAAACCACTGACCAGAGCTCCACACCACAACCGGCGGTATCGTTGTGCCGGGCAACTACTAGTCAAATCGATGGACTGTCACCCGCGGAACCGCTTGACCCATGCAAAAGCGCCCGCAGGCGATGCCCGCGGGCGCTCTTTTTTTTTATGACCCGGAAGTTCGCGACGCGCCGAGCGCCGCCGCCATTCCGCATACTGGATACTACATATTGTCCACGATCGCCTTGCCGAACTCCGAGCACTTGAGCAGCTTCGCTCCGGTCATCAGGCGCTCGAAATCGTAAGTGACGGTCTTATTGGCGAGCGTCTTCTCCAGTCCGCGAACCATCCCGTCGGCCGCCTCCTGCCATCCCATGTGCTCGAGCATCATCACGCCCGACAGGATGACTGAGCCCGGGTTGACCTTGTCCTGGTTGGCGTACTTGGGCGCGGTGCCGTGAGTAGCCTCGAAAATCGCGTGGCCGGTCACGTAGTTGATGTTGGCGCCCGGCGCGATGCCCAGGCCGCCGACCTGTGCCGCCAGCGCGTCGGATAGGTAGTCGCCGTTGAGATTCATCGTCGCCACCACGTCGAAATCTTCGGGGCGCGTGAGCACTTGCTGGAGGGTGATGTCGGCGATGTTGTCCCGGACTAGGATTTGTCCCGGGGGCGGCTTGCCGTTGCAGTCGTCCCATCCGATCGCCTTGCCCTTGAACTCGCGCCGCGTGAGCTCGTAGCCCCAGTCGCGGAAGGCGCCCTCGGTGAACTTCATGATGTTGCCCTTGTGGACGAGGGTGACGCTCTTGCGTTTGTGCGCGATGGCGTAGTTGATCGCCGCGCGAATCAGGCGCTCGGAGCCCTCGCGCGAAATCGGCTTGATACCGATGCCGGAGGTGTTGGGGAAACGAATCTTGGTGACCTTCATCTCCTCGAGCAGGAACCTGATGACCTTTTTCGCCTCGGGTGACTCGGCCTCCCACTCCACGCCGGCGTAGATGTCCTCGGTGTTCTCGCGGAAGATGACGGCGTCGAGCTTCTCGGGATTTTTCACCGGGCTCGGCGTGCCCTTGAAATAGCGCACGGGGCGCAGGCAGACGTAAAGGTCGAGCATCTGGCGCAGCGCGACATTGAGCGAGCGGATACCGCCGCCCACTGGCGTGGTCAACGGCCCTTTGATCCCAACCAGGTATTCTTTGAACGCCTCGACGGTCTCGTCGGGCAGCCAGGTGTTGAACTGGTTGAACGATTTCTCGCCCGCCCACACTTCCATCCACGCGATCTCGCGCTTGCCGCCATAAACCTTCTTGAGCGCGTTGTCGAAGACGTACTGCGAGGCGCGCCAGATGTCGGGGCCAGTGCCGTCGCCCTCGATGAACGGAATAATCGGCCGCGCCGGCACGTTCAGCTTGCCGTCCGACCCCATCGTGATCTTCTCGCCGTTGCTCGGAACCTTGATCGTCTTGAACGCCATCTGTGTTGACACCCGCCTGCTTGTGAATAATGTGCGCGCCACCCGCCTTCGTATCGAGGGCGGGTCACGCAATTCAAACCCAGATGATATAGCAAACGCCCGCCGTCGCAGGCAAAGCGGCCCGATGATTGGAGATTTCGACGCTAGCGTTCGACGATTTCGTCCCCAAGACTGACGCCTGTTTACGAAACGCGCGTCCCATTACGCGCCGATTCGTACAGTCGCGCAAACAGACGAATCATCGCGGCCAGCGCTCCACCCGCCAACACAAAAACGAAGGGGACAATCGCAGCGTTGTATCTCGACAAAAGATACTCCACCAAGGCCGTCGAAAAAATATAACCCGCCGGGGTCAGCGCAAATGCCAGGAAAGTTCCTCGTTCTTCCAGCAACGGGACGAGCGGTATGCTTGCAAGCGCAATCCATGCGACGTATCTCCACGCCGCGTCGAAAGCCCTTTCTAGATGCACACGCCATAGCAGGCTGTTGACGCAGGCACCGAGCGGCGGCGACGATTCCAGCTCGGCGTCGTACTCAAAGGGGGTCGACGCATACGGCATGAACGTAACGGGATCAAGGAAGTACTGAATCCAGGTTTGCCGAAGGGAGTAGAGAGCGTATTTCGAGGGCGCTCGATAGATACTCTCTAGGGACGTTTGTCTCATCAGTTCTTCGATCTGGTCATCGGTTAGCCCCTTCTTCTTCAAAAGCGGTTGAATTTTCCAATGTGGAACACCGTATGGGTCGAGCGGTGCGATCGACTTCAGCAAATTGGAAGTTGCGGGAGCTTGCCTGTCCAATAGGTATTGGTCGGCAACCACTCGATTATAGAGGTGACGTCCCACTGAATTACTAAGCGCGAAGTTGTCTGATCTGATACCGAACCAGAGGATCGGCACGGCCAGCACGACCATGACAAGCGCGACGACCGCGCCGAATTTGCGGAGACCGGCCGCGCGAGGCTCGGCGCCGATCGTGATCGCGAGTACCGACAAAAGGCCGGCCGCCAACGGCACCACTCGGGCCAATGTGGCCCACGCGAGTAAGAGGCCGGCGAGGATTCCATCTCGAATCCGCCCGGTCTCGCGATAGTTGAAGGCAAAATATAGTGTCCCTGCCATTCCAAAGACCGCGACATTCTCCGACAGAATCCCCTGCGGCAGCACGAGCGTTGGCGCTGCGGCGCCGATTACCAGGGCGGTAACGAAAGAGACTGTCGTTCCGGCTGAGCGCCGGAGCAACCTGTAGCACCACCAGATTGTCGCGATCATCATAACGTGCTGAAGCATCGTGATGACCGAACCGGTCAGCGTGCGCGATATGAGATAGGCAAGCCCGACCAGCATTGGGTAACCCGGCGGAAAGTATGCGGGCGCTCCCAGCAGGATGTTCGCTTTCAACGTAGGCAGTTGTTTCAGGCTGTCCGTGAGTAGTCCGACGGGTTGCGTCGACCAAAAGAGGAGGTGAAGCACCGCGAGATAGATTAATAGCCAGACCTCGAGGCGCCGGCCGCTCGTCCACGGCTGAGTAACCGCGGCGAGTATCAAAAACGCGGCCAGCCACACGACCAATGACCAGTGAGGCCGAGGCGCCGGCGCGGGCAGGTCGACTGCCAAGAAACGCCTGTAGCGCCCGCCACGGTCGCAATCTTTCGATGTGTCTTGCCATATCGTGCCGTCGGGTCCGCTGATGCTCAGGTGTCCGCAATGGTTCAGACGGTCAAACAGGACGACCGCGCTCCTCGCGTTGAAAGAGATCGACGCGGGCTCCGTCGTGTTGGGATGGCTCAATGTCCGATCCCAGTAGCTTACCCAGTTGCCCTTTAATTCGGCGTCCCTACCGCGCAGCGCTTTACCGTCCACGAGGAGCCTCGTAACCAAAGTTCCATTGTCGGGAACCTTTTTTGCCGATCCGGATACGACAATGGTGAAGCGCTGCACTCCCCCCGTGGCATAAGACGGAACTGCGCTGAGGCAGAGTGACGCAGACCAGGCCAGAAAAATCGCTGATGCCGCGGTAAGGAGCGCAATCGCCAAAGCGTTGACCTGAGCCGGCTCGCGCCACGCCGAGGCCCGAAAGAATTCAGTCAGGCGCCTGACTGAATCTGTTCTGCTCAGCTCTGACACCAAAAAAACACCCGGACTGGCGGTTCGACGATTCTCAGCCCTCATCCTTTTCCGGCGCCCGCCAAACACTAGCTGAAATTTTGATTTCGCACCCGCGAGCACTTCGGCGCGCCGCACGTTCAGCCGCGCACGTCAGCCTCGACCGCGCCCCGACACCGATTAACGCCCCAATTAACGTCTGACGGCGGCCATTGCTATAGTCCCAGCAAGCAAGCGCCGAGGTCTGGGATTTCGGCGCGAAGAGAAAGCATTCAGCACGCACACAGGGCCGGAGATAGGGTATGGATTTCAGCTTCACTGCCGAAGAGGAAGCGTTTCGCTCGCGACTGCGCAAATGGCTCGAGGAGACCTCGAGCGAACTGTTCGGGCGGCGCGGCGACGGGATGGGCGCTTCGACCGCCAGCCTGCTCGACGTCGGCGACGACGCGAAGTGGCAGGGGCTGCGCGAGTATCACAAGCGGCTATATGAGGCCGGCTACGTCGCGTTGCACTGGCCGAAGGAATGGGGCGGCGGCGGCGCTTCGCTGATCGAGCAGGCGATCTACCAGGACGAAGCGCTGCGCCTGGGCCTGCCGCTTTACGGCGCCAACCAGCTCGCGATCGATCGCCTCGGCCCAACCATCATCCTGCTCGGCACCGAGCAGCAAAAGGAGCGCTACCTCGGCAAGATGCTGACCGGCGAGGAGATCTGGTGCCAGGGCTACTCCGAGCCCAACTCCGGCTCCGACCTCGCGAGCCTGCAGACCCGCGCCGTGCTCGAGGGCGACTCGTTCGTGGTCAACGGCCAGAAGGTTTGGACGAGCCTCGCGCAGCGCGCGCACATGCAAGTGCTGCTGGTCCGCACCGACCCCGCCGCGCCCAAGCACAAGGGCATCTCGTATCTGCTGGTCGACATGAAAAGCCCCGGCATCACGGTCCGCCCGCTGATGCAGATAACCGGCGAGTCCGGATTCAACGAAGTCTTTTACGACAACGTGCGCGTGCCCAAGGAGAATCTGGTCGGCGAGATCAACCAGGGATGGCAGGTGTCGATCGCAACCCTGATGTGGGAGCGGGTCTCGGGCGGCACGCGCCATCCGGTCGAGCGCACGATCAACGAACTAATAGAACTGGCCAAAGCGATTGAGTTCGAGGGGATGCCCGCGTATCGGCATCCTTACATCCGCCAGAAGCTCTCGCAGTTCGGGATCGAGTCGCGCTGCCTTCGGCTAAGCCGCTATCGCGGCCTGACCGCGCAACTCAAGGGCAAGGTGCCGGGGCCTGAAAGTTCGTTCGGCAAGCTATTCGCGACCGAGCTAAATCTGCGCGTGGCGATGTTCGCCGACGAACTGCTTGGACCCTACGGAACGTTGATGAAGGAATCGATCGGCGCGGTCGAGGGCGGGCGATGGACGATGCGGACGCTGGCGGCGCGCGGATTGACCATCGCGGCCGGCTCGAGCGAAATTCAACACAACATCATCGGAGAACGAGTGCTGAAATTACCTAAGGGCTGACGAAAGCCTGAATTTTGTGCGGCACACGATTCCGGTGACTCGCTCGATCCCGCTTCGCAATGTGATCCTGCTGCCGCCGCTACGTCTCCCGAAATATTCTGGCCGGCGGATGGCTAATCAGTGGCACACGGCGAAGCCCCGGCGAGTTTTACGAACCCTCGTCAGATCAGGTTGGACGATTAAAAGAACCTCGGGTTCACACAAGGTATTCTCGCGCCCCGGTTGGCCGGACTTCGTGTTTGCGTTTCACGATGATAACGAGATTGGACCGCGGATGCTTGCGCGCATTGCCAAGCGGACCGGGCTGAACCCGACGATCTGTGAACCAATCAGCGGCTAAGGCTTGGGAGAGTCGGCACGAAAGGAAATATCTGAAGCTTCAGATGGAGTCGCTTCGCCGTGCTCGATTCGATCTGCGATGACGCGGAGCGCTAGCGCCTGCACCGCGGCCAACGCTTGCTCGCGGCTTGCGCCGTACGCCATCACGCCCGGCAACTCCATGACCTCGGCGATCCAGCGCCCGTCGTCTTCTCTATCGAGCTCAATACGAACGACCATCACGGCAATATCGTAGCACGATGACGGTCCGTTCAACGATGGCTGTCGCAACAAAAGACCAGAACCAGGATTTGGCGCGGCACACGGACGGCACTGCCCCACGCGGGCGATGCCGTCCGTGTGTGTTCAGCGTATTCTACGCTGCTCTCCAGGCGCTTGCCTGAAGTCCGCTTTTAAAAATGGTGTGAGCATCTTTTTCGAACGATGCAAATCCGCTTAATTTCCGCGCGCTCTTACGACGACCGCCGCAACTGTTGTACGTAAGACAGGAATTTTTGCTGCAGGCCGTTGTCGTCTTTCACCAGCATGATCACGTTGTTGTACTGCTGCGGTTCCATCCCCTGCGCCTTCACTGCCGCAAGCTTCTCCGACTCGCTCTCGTCCATCAGCTGCTGCTTTTTGGCCGTGTCGTTGGTGTTATTCATCTCCTGCTCAGCCTTAACCGAGATGTCCCTCACCTTCACATAAGCAGCCGCGGCGCGTTTTAACGTGGCGTCGTCCACCTTGCTCGGAGCGGTTTCGGAATTTTGAGCGTACGCAGTATTCTGTGGGGCCTTTCCATTCATCGCCGCCGCTGGGAAGGACGGCAGCGCTAGAGATATTCCGAATATCGCTGCGCAAGTCCCGATCGCTTTTGGTTTAAACGTCATAAATCCTCCCTTTGACGAAGTGAATTCAACGGCCAAGGTCTGAATCCGGCCGCAGTTGTGACGGTTCCAAGATTCGTGCCGCCAAACGCCGCTTTTTTTGTCGTGCAGTGTCGACGGTTTTTCTTGAGTCGGAAAAGCGTTCACCATGAGCCGGAAAATCGTGGGTCAGCTACCTGCACGTTTTACAAAACGCCGGCTTCGGGGTTTAAGCTCGTGTACGCGATCGAAATCGTCTATAGGAAAAACACGAGGCCGTCATGAACCAATCGATAGTCCCCGCAATAACTCCCGCCGTTTGGGGGCCGCGCGGACGCGGCGCGGAAATCAGCTATACCATCGTCGATTCGCCGTTCGGCCGGATGCTGGTCGCGGTCACCGCGTGCGGCATCTGCGCGCTCTCCGTGCATCAATCCGACGAGTGGCAGCAGAGCGAACTGTACCGCGATTTCCGCGAGGCCAAAATCATCCGCGACGACGCCGCGGTGCGCACGGCCGCGGAAGCCGTGCTGCGCTACCTGCGCGGCGAGACGGCGCGATGCGAAGTGCCGCTGGACGTCAGGGGCACGCCGTTTCAACTCAGCGTATGGCGCGAGCTATGCGCGATTCCCGAGGGCGCCACGCGCAGCTACGGCGAGATCGCGGCGCGCATCGGGCGACCGTCGGCGGCGCGCGCCGTGGGCCATGCCAATGGATCGAATCCAGTGTCGATTCTGATCCCGTGTCATCGCGCGATCGGAGCGAACGGCAAGCTCACGGGCTATCGATGGGGCCTGGAGACCAAAAAGAAGCTCCTCGCCTTCGAGCAGTCGCGCGCCGGCCATGCGATATTCCATCAGGGCAGCCAGCCGGGCTAATCTCTCTGCCATCCAGGTTCGGGAGAATCGCCGGGAGAACTGCCGGGAGAATTGCGATGGACATCAAGCTGCGGGAAGGCCGGCCGGAAGACGCGCGGGCGTGCGGAGTGATCGCTTACGAGGCGTTCAAGTCGGTCGCGGAGGAGCATAACTTCCCTCCCGACTTTCCCGATTCCGAGAACGCCGTTATGGTCCTCTCCTTCCTGCTTGCGAGTCCCAGCTTTCACAAAGTGGTCGCCGAACTCGACGGCCGCGTCGTCGGCAGCAATTTTCTCGACGAGCGCAATCCGATCGCCGGTATCGGGCCGATTACCGTCGACCCCGCGGTCCAGAACCGCGCCATCGGGCGACGCCTGATGCAGGCGGTGATGGAACGCACCGCGGCGCGCCACTTTCCCGGCGTGCGGCTCGTGCAGTCGGCGTATCACTCCCGCTCGCTCAGCCTCTACACGAAGCTCGGCTTTGATTCGCGCGAACCGCTGAGCGTTTTCCAGGGCGTGGCACTCAATCTCTCGATTCCTGGATGTGCCGTGCGGCCGGCGCGAGAGAGCGACCTCGAGGAATGTGCCCGGCTGTGCATCCGCGTCCACGGGCATGACCGTACTGGTGAGATGCGCGACGCGCTCCGGCCGGGCCACGGCGCGATCGTCGAACGCGCCGGACGCATCACGGGTTACACCTCCGCGATCGCTTTTTTCGGCCACGCCGTTGGTGAGACCAACGATGACATCAAGGCGCTCATCGGCGCGGCGGAATCCTTTGGCGGTCCCGGATTTCTCATGCCGACGCGCAATGGCGATCTGATGCGCTGGTGCCTGAACAATGGATTGCGGATCGTTCAACCGATGACCCTGATGACGGTCGGGCTATATAGCGAGCCGACGGGCGCTTACCTTCCGTCGGTAATCTACTAGGACGTCGGTCTTTTAAAGAGGACCGCTCGCGCGATCTCGTGCGGACGCACGACTAAATCAAGTTCCCTGGATCGGCGCGGCCCAGCGGCCAAAGATCGTCTCGGCGATTTTGCTGAGATCGGCCAGATGACGCGGCGCCGACGCGAGAATCTCGTCGCCGTCGATTCCGACCCGTTTCAGACCCTCGCCAAACTCGCTAACCAGCGCCGCGACGATCCGCTGCGTCATCTCGGCATGAAACAGCAGTCCCCAGGCGTTCTCGCCGTAGCGAAACGCCTGCACCTCGGTCAGCTCCGACGAGGCGAGCGCTACCGCGCCGGCCGGAAGATCGAAGATGTCGCCGTGCCAGTGGCAGGGAACGAACTGCTCGGGCAATCCTCGCAGCAGGCGGTCGTCTTTCGCCTCGGAACGGAGCGTTACTGGGTACCATCCGATCTCTTTGTGCGCGGCGCGCCGCACGTTGGCGCCGAGCGCCGCGGCCAGCAATTGACTTCCCAGGCACACGCCAAGTATCGGACGACCCGCCTTGAGCGCGTTCTCGATCAATGCGATTTCGGCGCGCAGGTAGGGATAGCGATCGAGCTGGTAAACCGCCTCGGGCCCGCCCATCACGATGAGTCCGCCTGCGCCCTTCATGTCGGCGGGAACAGGATGGCCGTCGAAGACCCGCACGTATTGCCATGCTAGCGCGGCCGATTCCAGGGCATCGGCGATCGCGCCGAGGTTCTCGGCCGGATGATGTTGCAACACCCAGATTTTGGCCATCGCAGGTCACTCCTTGTCTCACGCTCAGCTTTGGATTCCCGGATTCACCGCGTCAAGCGGCAGAGCAGAAAGAGGCGGTTCTCGCAGACATTCAGAACCGCCTAGACCCCATGAGCGACCGGAGACATGGGTAACACTTTAGACCGGCAACATAGGTAACACTTTTTCGGACTTCGACGGGGAGGAGAGCGCGGCGGGCTGCCCTCCACGCCCCGCCGTTGAACCCTGGCCGGGATGG
>Ga0185299_10000346_pt1 | contig 136320 bp, 117 predicted proteins | sample PaiPotPPA55metaG_FD_128002 | JGI IMG/M metagenome (GOLD analysis project Ga0185299, IMG submission 128002) | Iron sulfur acid spring bacterial and archeal communities from Banff, Canada, to study Microbial Dark Matter (Phase II) - Paint Pots PPA... ...
GCGCTCCAGGGTGAGTCTGCGCCCGACGTGAAGTTCCAGGCCAGCGCGTTCTATTCCAAAACCGTCTTCGGGATCGATACCGTTAAAACCGGGCTAACTCTTCACTACATCGGTTCCGAACTGGATTTCACCAACAGCTCCAATAATACGAACCCGAATGCCACTCTGAACTTTCCTAACTATGTTCATCTGATCGGTAGTTGGACGACGCTCGACTGGCAAGTCTCCTATAAATTCGGGCAGCCGACCGAAATTACGCCTCAAACGCCCAAGCCCGGCTACGACAAAGAAGGCAAGCGGATCGTAGGTGAAAAAGCGATTGCCCCTACTCCCGAAGGATCTCGCTGGGGGTGGCGCAATCTGCTGGCGAACACTACCTTCACCTTCGGCGTCAATAACATCTTCGATACCGCTGCACCATTTGCGGTGGACGCCGTTCTTTCGAACTTCGATGCCGGCACCGGTGTGAACAATATCCAGCGCTACTTCTGGGTCTCTGTGGATAAGAAGTTCTAAAGTTTTTCAGCGCCCGCTGAAAAACTGGGCAAAAACGCCGGGCAAACGCCCGCCGTTTTTTGGTGTGCGTCCTTACCGTCCTCGCCGCGATGCTCTCTCGTGGAGCGCGCCTCGCTTCCTCCGTCGTCCGGCTGCCGCCGGACTATGGGGGACAAGTGCGAGGCCGTGGTGAACAAGGTGACACTGTGATGCATATCTAATAGCGGTTAGCGCTCTATTAGAGATGCCTCTTTCATGTTCGTCGCGGTCGACCACGTCCAGCAACCCGATTTTCTTAAGAATCTTTCGAAAAATCCTTGATATCGTTACGATTTTTTCACAAAAACGCTCTTAGATAAGCGGTTAGTGCGGCAAGGTCGAATGGCTAAGGGCGTCTCTCCCCGGATTTAATTAATAGGATCAGCCCCTTTTCCAGGGCTGCTTTTGGAAGTCTTTCTGCAGAAAGCCGCCCAAGTCGCATTCGGTGACAACCATTACTGCGATTTGTTCAAAAAAATCTTACATTTCCTTGACGTTTGCCGCTATTTGGCGCAGAAACGGCTCAAATAGAAATACATCTGAGAATCAGAATCAGTCACGGTGAGTGATTGCCGTGCCCATTTTGTTCTCTGGATTGAAAAATTTTCACCAGCCTCGGCGATGCGCTTCTAGCGATAGTCGAGGCGAACCAACCAAAATGATGACTAGAAAACGACATCTACTGACAGCGCCTGCGATAGCAGCTCATTTGCTCAGCCTATTTGCCTTCGGCTCTATCGCCCTCGCCCAGACGGCCGCACCGCCAACCGGGACTGGCGAGAGCCAGAACACCGGCGAGCTCCAGCAAGTCACCGTGACCGGTTACCTAGTTCCTCACGTTGGCGAAGGTCCCCAGCCGGTGACAAGCTTTGACCAGACTTTCATCTCGAAAATGGGGAATCAGCAGGTCGCGGATGTACTGCAGCAATTGCCGGCAGCCACAGGAAATGTGAACCCCGGTGTAGTGCCGGGATTCGGATTTAACCCCGGGGGGGCTTCAATTGCTCTGAAAGGGCTGCTACCTAGCGATACTTTGGTTCTAGTCGACGGGCTCCGCATGCCGGTGTATCCATTTTTCCAGTTTGGGGTCGCAACTGGTCCATACACTTTTACGGACATCAACAGTATTCCGTTAGGTGCGATCGATCGCGTCGATATTTTGAACGACGGAGGTAGCGCGACCTACGGAACCGATGCGGTTGCCGGCGTTGTTAACTTCATCACCAAAGAAGGGTACCAGGGCGCTGATATTTACAATTATTACGGGATTAGCCAACGCGACGACTACGAGGTCTACCACGGCGAGTTTACCGCCGGTATCGTTCAGAAGTTAAGTCAGGACTCCAAAGTCAGCGTCCTCGCGGTATTCGATTACTACGATCAGAGTCCGGTGGAGGCCACTGACCGCTCGATGACCGCATTGAATTACTCTCGCTACAGTTTCAGATATCCGAATGCGTCCGTTTTTCCGGGTTTAACTGGCCAGTTTACGACGTTGGCTCCCACGAAGACTGGCGTTCCTGCGGGATCCTTCTTCCAGCCCAATTTTGGATTCAACGGCGTGAACCCCACACCCGCGGATTTCAACAGTGGTGCTCCGCAACAGTCATTCAGCATCCAAGGTCTCCAGGTCTATCCGCGGGAACAGCGGCTAGGCGGTTTAGTCAAAATCGAATACGATGTAACCAGCTGGTTGAAGCTGTATGACAGCTTCCTCGTAAACCGAACCGAGGAGATCAGTACCTACGGTCCTAACCAAGGTACCTATGGTGGCGGATTCGGAGGGAATTCATTCCTGACCGTTCCGGCTAACAACCCTAATAATCCGTTCGGTGTACCCCTGCAGGTCGGCCCGCAGGCATTCAATGAATTCGGCGTCCTGAAAAACGACACGACCGTCACCACTTTCCGCGATGTGGTTGGCGCCACCATCCAGTTGCCGCACGGCTGGTACATCGATTCCAACTGGCTCTACGGCGAGAGCGACGGAACCGAGACGACGTCCAATTTCTTCCGCTTCACCGGGCTGCAACAAGCACTAAATGGCACCCTTCCAGGCAACGTTGGCCAATTCTTTAACCCCTTTGCGGATGAATCGGTTGCAGGTCCCAACAGAGCTTTCTACGGTAATCACCAGCTGATCGGCAATATCTTTGAAAATATCCGAACGGATATTATGCAATTTCATACCGTCGCTGGCGGCACGCTATATGACCTGCCCACCGGCCCCATCACTGTCGCCGGTGGCTTCGAATATCGTAGCGAGGATTTTATCGCCAACGACGATAATTTTAGCAAGGCCGGTAACGTAACCGCTCCCCAATTTCCGCCTGGTGATCTAATCAATGCCCGTCGTTACATCTGGAGCATCTTCGGTGAGGTAGACATCCCCATCGTGGGCGGCGCCTGGTCTTGGCCTGGGATGCGGTCCATCGAGTTGACTATCTCCGAGCGGCAGGACTATTACAGTGATTTCGGAAGCGCCGCTAAGCCTAAATTCGCACTGCTCTATAAACCATTCAATGATTTCACTGTTCGCGGCACCTATTCGGAGTCGTTCGTCGCTCCGAGCTTAACCCAACTCTTCACGACGCCACAGATCGCCGAGACCGGCGTGACTGATCCAAAAAATCCGGCTGCCGGGCAAGTCACCGTACTTTCTCTGACCACGGGCAACCCTCATCTGAAGGCGGAGAATGCGTATACCTATTATGTTGGAGCCGTGTGGTCTCCAGGATCCAGTGATCCGGAGCACAGTTGGTGGGGTTGGGCTAATGGGTTCTCTGCGTACATCAATTGGTTCCAAATCGATCAACACAATCAGTTTGGTACGCTAAACCCCCAAGAAGTTGTCGATCTTGGAGCGGCCGCTCCGCCTGGAAACTTCATTACCCGCAGCGCAACCACCGGCCAGATTCTGGAGGTCACCTCCGGTGTAACGAATCTCGGTAACGGTAGAAACGAAGGCGTCGAGTACGGATTTACCTATGCATCGAAGGAATACAACTGGGGTAAGATCGAGTTGCAGTTCGACGGTTCCTACCTCTACTATGTTACCCAGCAAACATTAGTGGGCGCAACTTCAAGTGGGGCCCCCTTCTTCCGTGTTTTCAACCAAACGGACACTGCCAATGTTACCTCGCCGGATGTGAAGTTCCTGGCAAGTGCCTTCTATTCCAAGACCGTCTTCGGCATCGACACGGTTAAGACCGGGTTAACTCTCCACTACATTGGCTCTGAATTAGATTTCAAAAACAGCTCCAACGGAACGAACCCAAGCTTCAGCTTTGATAATAGTATTCCCGGCAATATCCACACGATCGGCAGTTGGACGACGCTGGATTGGCAAATCTCCTATAGATTCGGGCAACCGACTGAAATTACGCCGGAAACGCCCAAGCCGGGTTATGATAAGGGAGGGAAGAGAATCGTGGGTGAAAAAGCCATCGCTCCTGCTCCGGAAGGAGCTCGCTGGGGCTGGCGCAATCTGCTGGCGAATACGACCTTCACCTTCGGCGTCAACAACATCTTCGATACTGCCGCTCCATTTGCGGTGGATAGCGTTCTTTCGAACTTTGATGGCCAGAGCGGCGTGAACAATATTCAGCGCTACTTCTGGGTCTCTGTTGATAAGAAGTTCTAAGCTTTTCAGCGCAGGCTGAAAAACTATTAAACGCCGGGCTAGCGCCCGGCGTTTTTTTTTACCGCGGAGTGTTGCCTCGCTTCCTCCGTGGTCCGGCTGACGCCGGACTGTGGAGGACAAGTGCGAGGCCAAGGTTCTCCTAAAAATCTTTCGCAAAATGCTTGATCTTGTTACGATTTTTTCACAAAACGTTTCGGTAAGCGGTTGGTTTCCAGGGTCGAACGGCGAGAAGACCCCTTTCATCAAAATCTTTTAACCGAAACCGGCCATTTTCTGAGGCGGCTTCCGGTAGGTGTTTTACGCCGGAAAGCTCGAAATTCAAGAGCGGTGACAATCCTGGCGAGGATTCGTTCAAAATTTGTTTAACTTTTCTTGACCTCAAGGTGCTTTTGGCTCAAAAACGACACTTAATTAGGGTAATCCGGTGCCTGGGAGAATGAGCTGTAGCCTGGTCGGAGGGTTTGTACGGGTCCCGGATGCGCAATTTTAACCTTGCCTTGGTGTGGCCATGAACGGCTGCGCCCAGGCGAAGCCAGGATAAACAATGATTAAAAAACCATGTCCCCCACTAGCTGCAATTGTAACCGCAGCTCAGTTGTTGGTTTTGTTTACGCTCGGCATAACCGCTCGAGCGCAGAATGCGTCCCCGGCGCCTGGTCCAGGCGGGGCTAATACTGGCGCAGCCCCAACCACAGGGGGTGAGCTGGAGCAGGTTACCGTTACCGGGTATCTCATCCCGCGGGTCGGTGAAGGACCGCAACCGGTTGAAACCTTGAACCAGGACTTCATCACGAAACAGGCCTATCAAACCGTAAATGATGTCCTGAACAATTATCCCGGCGGTATCAGCCAGCAAAATGCTCAGACGTTCGCCGGAAACAGCAATTCACCGGCCTCTTCAGCATTCGGGCTTAAGGGGTTGCCGGCCAACGCCACCTTGGTTCTGATCGACGGCTACCGATATCCGAACTATCCGATTCCGATCAATAGCACGGAGACTTTTGTTGACATTAACTCTATCCCTTTGGCCGCTATCGACCGCATCGAGATCCTTAAGGATGGCGGCAGCGCTACCTACGGCGATGACGCGGTAGCGGGGGTCGTCAACATCATCCTGAAAGACGACTACAATGGCGCTGACATCGTAAACTATATAGGCGAAAGCCAGCGCGGCGATGACCTAATAGAACATGCCTCCTTGACGGCTGGCGTCAGCGAAAAAGGGTGGTTCGGCAAAGTCAGCATTGTAACGACTTTCGACTACTACAATCAGTCGCCGATTCAAGGTGTGGATCGTTGGTGGGCCTATGGCGGTCGGAACAACCTCGCCACAAATTATCCAAACCAGGCGGTTCAGTTCTTCGCTGCTCAGGGAAGTTACACTGTCCCTGCCGGGAACGGGCCTCTGACCGGTACTACCTACATCGTCAAGCCGGGGACAACCGGCCCAGGGATTACTGCCGGTAACTTTATTGTAAACGGCGCGATTCCCCAGAATTATATCCCGAAAGATATAGAATTGGCCGCTCGCGAGGTTCGCTACGGCGGCACTATTAATACGACTTGGGAACCCACCGATTATCTCAAGCTTTACGACAAATTCATTATTCAGCGGACCGAAGAGAACGCGGTTACCCCAAGCCAGGGGTTCAGTTTCGCTGATGGTATAATCATTCCCGCGAGTAACCCGTTTAATCCCTTCCATGTACCTCTTTCTCCTAATGGCCAATCCGAGACGGAGTTTGGTCCCTGGAACAGCGATGTCATTGGTCGAACCTTTCGTAATATCGGTGGAGCGACAGTTCAGTTGCCGTTCGGCTGGTTTATTGACGGCAGCGTTTTGTACGGCGAAAGCGATGTGACCCAACGAGTCTTCAATGCGATCAAGGCCAACGCGCTGCAAGAGGCTATGGATGGAACGCTACCGCAATTGCCCGGCGTTTTCTTCAATCCGTTTACTGACGGCAACACTGGTGCTCAGCCGAACAAGATCTTTTTCCCCTATCTGCGAACGGTTCAACAGGAAGACAATCGTACCGATCTGATTCAATATACATTGCGAGCCGGCGGCACTCTCTACAGCCTCCCTAGTGGCGACCTTACGGTAGCTGGAGGGCTAGAATATCGCAGCGAATCGTTGATTTTCTCTAACGATATCAACAGCGGGAATCCCTCGGGGCTCCCCACGAGCCTGACACCGGGAAACATCACATCGGGCGATTTTAACGGGCATCTTCTGTCGGCTCGCCGCTGGGTCCAGAGCGGTTATATGGAATTGGACATCCCGCTTCTGGGAGACAAATGGTCGTGGCCCGGACTTAGATCCCTCCAAGTCACGTTCTCAGAGCGTTACGATAATTATAGCCAGTTCGGCAGCGCCGCGAAGCCGAAGGTCGCTGTCTTGTACAAGCCTTTCGATGACTTCACCTTCCGAGCGACCTATTCCGAAGGATTCGTCGCTCCGACGCTGGGTCAGTTGTTCACCACGCCGCTCCAGTTCCAACAATCTATTTTTGATCCGGTAAAGGGTACGACCTACAACGTCCTCCTACAAAACGGTGGCAACCCGAATTTGAAGCCGGAGAACGCTTACGGTTATTATCTGGAAGGAGTCTGGTCGCCAGGATCGAAGGATGAAAATAGCTGGTGGCATTGGGCCAAAGGGTTCACCGCCTATATCGATTGGTACCAAGTCGAGCTGCGAGGTTTCATCGCTACCGCGAATCCGCAGGCGGAGGTTTCTGCCAACGTACCCGGTGCTGTCATTCGCAATGCTGCCGGATTTATATCTGAGCTTTTTGCCAATTACCAGAATCTAGGAACCCTGCGAACGGACGGTATCCAATTTGGATTTAACTACGACACCAAAGAGTTTGACTGGGGTAAACTCTCGATCGATGCGAACTTCGCTTACATTTATAACTATACTCTCAACCAGCTCGAAACGGAAGCTAACGGCTTCGCGCATTTCATAGTCACGAACTTGACGAATACTTTTACTGAAAACCTGCCGGTTGCCCCTGGGCCCGATTTGAAAGGCGTAGCCAGCATCTTCTACTCCAAACACTTATTCGGCACCGACCTTTTCAGCACTGGTATTACCTTCAACTACGTCGGCTCAGAGTTTGACGGCATTAGCAGTGACAATGGTACTGTACCGGCGGCTACAGCCGGCCTGAATCCTCCCGGCTTTGTCCACTTGATTGGTAACTGGACGACCTGGGACTATCAGATCTCCTACGAGTTCGGCCCCCCAAGTGAAGTGACACCAGAAACTCCTAAGGCCGGGTATAACAAAGAAGGCAAACAGATTGTCGGTGAAAAGGCAGTCGCTCCAGCACCAGAGAGCACTCATTGGGGTTGGCGGCGTCTGCTCGATAACATGACGCTTACCTTCGGCATCAAGAACGTTTTCGATACCCGGCCGCCTCTGGCCGTCCAGGCCAATGGGGCCCAGGGGTATGACCCTCAGGCCGCGAATCCGATCCAACGTTTTTTCTACGGCCAGATCGAAAAGAAGTTCTAAAGCTTTTCAGCGCCCGCTGAAAAGCTCTGAAACGCCGGGCTTACGCCCGGCGTTTTTGGATGTTACAAATCAAGAGATTCGAACCTTTTTGCTTGGTCGGCCGGAATGATCAATTCGATCAAGACGTCGTTTGTTAATCTTCCGACAACACCTAAAAGCGGGTGTCTTATTATTTTAAATGATCACCGGAGTATTTGGTTAGAATCAAACCATGCGGCGAGCCACCAGTACTCTAATAGGATGTTTTCGTTGGATGTTGGGAGCCGAGTCACTCAGCCCTCAATGGTATAGAGTGCCTCCGGGTGGTCAGTCCACATTCACTTTGAGTGAGGAGTGGACTCGTAGTCAAAGGGCCTCGGCTGCGAACACTCTTATAGAAGACGCTACTGTCGCGGTTGGCTAACTCGATGGCGTAGCGCAGGACGAGGTGTTTAAAAGTAGCGGCCTGGCAACTCCTACTTCTTGCAGACCGCAAGATTAGACATCATCTAAGGTAATTCGTTCAAAAATCGCTGACATTTTCTTGACCAAGTTACGAATTTTCTGCACAACGGCAGTAGTCGATTGGCTGGCGAGATAAGTCCTATCAAAGACGCCGTTGTGACGTAGAAGGTCGCTATGGTGGACGGGTGGGTTTTGTCTATCGCTCAGCCTTTTTCCCGAGTGGGTACCACAGAGAAATGGCCTTCTCGGAGAATCCAAGGATTAAATAAATGATAATAAGACACAACCTTAGCTCCGTCCTGGCCTGCACTGCCGTGGCCGGAGTTTTGTTAACGTTGGCTTTCGCTGGCAACGTTAGTGCGCAGCAGACACCCGAAACCCCGGCGCCACAGTCGCCCAGCGCTGGCACAGGTATTGAAAACCAAGGTCAACTGCAGACTGTGACCGTTACCGGTTATATCGTTCCACGTGTCGGTGAAGGAACGCAACCGGTTTCGACGATCGATGAAACCTTCATTGAGAACCAGGGTGATCAAACGGTCTCGGATGTAATCCAGAAACTACCTCAGAACACTGGCGCATTCACCCAGATGGTTAACGCCGGTGCCAGCTTTTCGCCTGGCGGTTCTGCCGCAAATCTTTATGGGGTCGGTTTCAATTCCACGCTGACCTTAGTCGACGGGTTTCGGATGACGAACGGGCCATTCCCCCAAAACGGTTTCCAACCCTTTGTTGACCTGAATACGATCCCGCTTTCCGCAGTCGAGCGCATCGAGATTCTGAAGGATGGCGCGAGCTCGATTTACGGTTCGGATGCTATCGCCGGTGTCATCAACGTCCTGATGAAGGACGAATACAACGGCGCTGATATCCGGTATCATTACGGTATCAGCCAGCGCGGCGACTACGAAGAAGACCACGTCCAGCTAACCGCCGGTATTTCGCAGAAGCTTTGGAGTGATGACTCGAAATTCAGCATTGTTACCTCCTTCGACTACGACGAAACCAGCCCGATTCTGGCAGTCGATCGCCCGTACTCGAGTAACGTGAACCATTCGCTCTTGAGCCCCCAATACAGCGACCTCCAGTCCGCGCGGACTCCAGCGGGTAATTTCATCGGCGTAAACACTGGCAATCTTTATTCGCTGATTCCTGGTACGGCCGGACCGATTGTTACACCGGCGAATTTCGTTACCAACGTCGCCTTCAACCTTTATAACACTGTTCCAGGCGTCGAGCTAATTCCTCGGGAACAACGAATTGGTACCTACGACAAAATCACTTTCCAGCCGTTTAAATTCGTCCAGCTTTACGACGATTTCCTCTACCAGCGTCAGGACGAGACCGCCAATTTCACCGCTACGCCTATCACCAATACCGATGGTGTCACTGTGCCTACCAGCAACCCGTTTAACCCGTTTGGTGAACCACTGCAATGGTTTGGCCGCTTGCTGAACCTCGGCCAGCGCAATACCGAGACGATCATTAATACCTACCGCAATGTCGGGGGCATTCGTCTGATTAACTTGCCGAACAATTTCTATGTTGATGCCAGTTTTCTTTACTCCGAGAGCGACGCTACCTCGACCAACTTTAACCAAACGTTGGATTCTCGTTTGAACCAGGCTTTGTCCGGGACGCTGCCTGGTTTCAGCGGAGTCTTCTTGAATCCGTTTATCGATACGGGGCTCAATCCTAACCAGCAGTTCATAAACGCGCTGCGCTACACGGCAAGACAAGAGGCGCGGACGGACTTGGTGCAGTGGAGCGTCCGTGGTGGTGGAGATTTGTTCTATCTGCCGTCTGGAGCTCTTACCGTTGGCGCCGGCTTAGAATACCGCTCGGACAGCTATGTCGACATCAACGATCCGAATTACCTCATTGGGAATGTTACCGCCACGGGATTCAAGCAGAATGCTGGGGGCCATGATTATGTAAAGAGCTACTATGGACAGCTCATCATCCCGATCTTTGGCGGCCAGTGGGCCTGGCCGGGTATGCGATTACTCGAAGTCGATTTGTCTGGCCGCTACGATGACTACAGCTCCTTTGGCGAGGCCTACAAACCGAAGATCTCGCTTCGTTACAAGCCGTTCGATGACCTGACCTTCCGGGCTAGTTATTCTGAAAGCTTTCGTGCGCCGTCGGTGGAAGAACTATTCACCGGGCCTTTGGAGGCTTTCGGTTTCGTAGTGGATCCGGTTACCCTGACCCAACCCGAAGTTGGCATTGTCACCGTGGGCAATCCCAAGCTGAAACCTGAGACTGGCTACAGCTATTACGCAGGAGTGGTCTGGAGCCCCGGAAGCGCGGACCCGGAACATAGCCCGTGGGGCTGGGCCAACGGATTTACTGCCTACGCCGACTGGACCCAAATTACCAAACACAATGTCATTGGTACGATCGCTGTGCAGGACGTAGTCGACAATCCGGGCCTCTTTCCCGGGTTCGTTCACCGGGACGCCAGCGGTACGATCACTACGGTCGACGATCCGTTAACGAATCTAGGGTCCCTGTTGGTTGATGTATTCGACTTTGGGGCCAGCTACGCAACCAAAGAGTATGGCTGGGGGAAACTGGCTGCCGAACTTGATGCGTCCTGGATCTATTACTCCTCCACACAGCTGGTTATGAATAGTCCAGTTCTCAATATTACTGATTCGTTCGCCACTCCCGACTTCAAGATGGTGGCGAATCTTTTTTATTCGAAAACCGTATTCGGCGTAGACACGTTCAAAACCGGGGTGACCCTGAATTACGTCGACTCCGAACATGACGGTAACGGTAGCGATTTCCAGTCTCAAGGGTTGACGATTCCTCAATTGGTGGCATTGACCGGTTTCACTCAGACCCACGTGGTGGGCTACTGGCTGACCTTCGATTGGCAGATCAGTTATGAATTCGGTAAGCCCGCGATAGTGACTCCCGAGACACCGAAACCCGGATACGACAAGGAAGGTAAACGGGTCATTGGTGAAAAAGCGGTCGCTCCGGTTCCGGAAGCTCGCACTGGCGGTATTCGTACTTGGTTGGCCGGAACCAAACTTGTGTTTGGTATCAACAATATTTTTGATACCCGGCCTCCGTTTTCTGATGCTACTACGGAAGGATTTGATACCCAGGTCACAAACGCTTTTCAGCGCTACTTCTACGTGGAAGTCGAAAAGAAGTTCTAGACGGTCGGTATAGTCTGACCAACGAACGCCGGGCACCATGCCCGGCGTTTTTGTTGTCCTACCTTTGAATTTTGGTCTTGAAAGTCGTTAATTCGGCTCGATAGATACACGGTGTAAGAACGTTATGAGGTGCGGAGGTCACCAACGAACGAATGGGATATTGGCAAGACAATTGCATAAGTGCTCTGATTCTAAACCTCGTGTTGCTGGCGACGGTTGCCTACAGCAATGAAACGATTAGCGTTGATGCGCGACCCAACGCTGGGGAGATATTCCTGAATCCGGGTACCATCACAGTCAACTACACTTTGCCGGTCATGTTCGCTGGTGCAGGAACTGAAGGCGGTGGGCCAGGTGGAGCAGGTCCTGGTTTTCTTACTAACCATGGTCTTCAGATCGTGATAACGGCTGGCGATGAAACGTTAGCCAACTATCAAGTAAATTATCCGTCGGTTGCTCAGGGTGCGACGGTTTTAAACGACGGCACATTTTCGTTTTACAATCCAATTGCGCAAGTGGTGGCTATCTCAGGTTCAGGGACCTACGTGCATACTCTCAAGAACGAGGGGAGCATTTATCCGCAGTTTCAGGAATGGACCGTCAAAGATGGTCAAACAGTGTTTGTCGGTGGCACGACTTCTGGCGGCAGTTCGGCGGTAGCACCGCCGCTTAGGACCACTGGCCCAAATCCACCTCCAGTGGGGCGCTCGAACATCCACGCAATCATAATCTCCGCTTTGTCTGACCCTGCTAAAGTAATCGCTTCTCCCAATGTCACGCTAACGGGCGGGATTATCGCGTTGGGCAAAAATCCGACCCCTCCGGCGACACCGTCCACCTGGAGCCCGGGATTACAAATCGTACCTGACTACGCACTGCTAACCGGCGAAAAGATCCCACCCGTTACACCGAACGTCATCGATGTCCGGATTGTGCGCCAAGAAGTAACCGCCGATTTTCCTTCACCCAACCCTCAGCCAAGCAAATGAGGCGAAGCCACAAATAGCCGCGGAAAAAGATCGCGAAGAACACAAAACAAGCCGCGAATGGACGCGAATATACACGAGGGAATTATTTTTCCTGCTTGAATGCGCGATTGCTCCGCCGGTGGGATACCTCGAAGGTTCACAAATAACCAAGAAAGAAATCTTTAAGGTCCGCGACCTGCCTCATGTTCTGCGTTGATTGCGTTGCTTTGCGGCTACTCTTTTGCGGTCGTTCCCGGCCTGAGCCTGCTGCTACTGTCCTACCAAGACAGTCGCTGGATTCCGCGGACTGAATCGAAATGGGAATCTCGGCTCAAGATAGGTAAAGCGTGTTGCCGAGCGAGAGCCGCGATCCAGATGTCGTGGTAGGGAATAGGTTGTCTGAGGGTTTTCAGCTCGAATCGAACTAGGGCGTAGAGCGCGGCGGTCACAACGTCGACAGTGAGAACCTCGAAATCGGTCTCTAGCTGGGAAAGCTCGTTCTCGTATTCGGTTCTGTGTCGTGATTGCAGAATGCCAAAACGCTATTCACCCAGAGAGATCGAATTTGACTTCAGATCGATCACACCCTGAAGGGTGCCTTCGATCCACAGGAACTCCATCTATCAGAGCGGAAAGCGCATCCGTGTCGAGAATCATTTCCAAGCGTCAATATCGATCGCTTCAAATTCCTCTTCGATAATCTTCTCGACTCGCCGGCTCTCCTTGCGCAGATGTGCAAGCGAACCAAAATGTCTCATCCAAGGTTTCTCGTCCCGGTGGCCGGCCGCTTGCCCAAGCTTGTCTCTTAACGGCAACTAAACCATACTTATGGCTTGCTGGTAAAGGAGAGTTCGCGGAGTCGAGAGTTTCAGACGACGGGGTGAGGTCTGGCTATTCCGGCGTTCCGGACCTATTTGCGTGCACCTTGACGTCAGTTGCGCGAAGGCTTGAGCTCGATTGAGGCTATGTTCTCAAGCACGATAAACCTTGGGACAGATCCTCGGTTATAAACCGTGACAAAGGACGGAAATGTTTCCTCGCCCGCTTCGGGTTCAGGTATTGGCGGAATATCAATGTAATCCGGATGTTCGATCGAGTACAGCGTACCGCCACTTGTAATGATCACAAAAGGCTGGAATCCATCAGGTTCAGCAAGTTTGGAAATCTCCGATCTCGTCATTTTGGATCGTCCTCAAATTCAAACAGATCGAACAAGCATATCATAAATTTCTGAACCCTCCACACACACAATATATTAAAGTTGTGAGAGTCTGCTTTCTCCCTTTCTTAGTGACCTTTGTGGCCTTGCAGTGAGAATTTCTGCGTTTTTTATGCCCCTGGCCTACGTAGCCAAAGGGGGAGATGGGGCAACTTGTCCGCCATAGTCCGGCGTCCGCCGGACGACGGAGGAAGTCTGCTTTTCGCGGCTATTCTCTTCGGTTGCCTCGAGTCGGATTCCCAGTTTAGTTTGATTCTCCCATGGTTACCTCTGATTTGATTGCCCGCGTGAACCCTTGGCTCCGCGATATCGTCTCTTATATCCCAGGAAAACCGATCGATGATGTCGCTCGTGAGCTAGGTCTGCCGCCGGAGAAAATTGTGAAGCTGGCTTCGAACGAGAACCCGATCGGTCCGTCACCCAAAGCCGTGGCAGCGATGACGGAGGCGTTAACCAAGGCCCATTTTTATCCGGATGGTGGGGGATATCATTTGCGCAGGGGGATCGCGGAAAAGTTCAATCTCGATATCTCGAACGTGGCACTGGGGAACGGTTCCAACGAGATCATCGAATTCATGGGACATGCTTTTTTGACACCGGGGGACAATATCATTGTGGCAGATCACGCGTTCGTGATCTACAAGCTGATGGCTCATCTATTTGGAGCCTCAGCGATCGAGGTGCCCGACCCGGGATTGACTGCGGATGTCGATGCTATGATTCGGGCGATCACGCCTCGCACCAAATTGATCTATATCGCCAATCCCAATAACCCGACGGGAACGATGGTCGGAACCGCAGAGCTCGATCGGTTGGTAAAAAATGTTCCTTCGAATATCGGGATCGTCTTGGATGAAGCCTATTACGAGTTTTTGCCCAACCCGCCCGATACCCTGCGTTACGTCCACGAGACAGGTAATGTAATACTGCTGCGCACGTTCTCGAAGATTCAGGGGCTGGCTAGCTTGCGCATCGGCTATGGATTGGCGAATCCGGAGCTGATCAAGGTGCTAGCGAAGACTCGACAACCTTTTAACGCGAATGCCATTGCCCAGGTGGGTGCGATTGCCGGGCTCCGCGACGAAGAGCACCAGGAAAAGACCCGCGCTTTAACGCTAGAAGGCGTGGCCTTCCTCCAGGCCGGATTCGAGAAACGCGGGCTCGAGTACGTACCCAGCTCCGCGAATTTTGTGTTGGTCAAGGTCGGGAACGGACAAGCGATCTTCGAAAAACTGCTCCGCCGCGGCACGATCGTTCGCGCGACCGGCGAATATAAACTACCGGAATGGGTCCGGGTTAGCGTCGGCACCAGGGATCAGAACCGTAGATTTTTCGAGGATCTGGATGCTGTGATGGCGGAGTAGAATAACCGCGACAGACCTCGTCCCGCGGACGCGGGACTAGGTCGGTCAAGAAGGACCGCAAAGAGATCAATATCCGCAGGACCTGTCGCGCCGTAGGCTTTGCGAAGGCGGATTACTTTTTTGGGTTTGGAATTGTTCTGGGCGAAAGGCTGTCCGTTGGGGGCGCCGGATAGGAATAGGCAGATCTAAACCAAGATTGGTGTCATCCCCCAATATGCAATGGGTGGATGATCCATAACGATAAAATAATGTGTTTTACTAGTGGCAAATTTCCGCCTAATCTCTCTCTCGTGACCAGAGAAGAGATTGCAGATATTATCAGGCCGGATGCGTTCTCGCCTATGGTTATTGTTACCGGCTCTGGCAGTCGTTTTTCCGTCAATCATCCGGACTTCGTTGACCTTCCTCCTATTCCTGAGGAAGTTGATCCGGCCATCCCGTCCTTTATGATTGTGTACACAAAGAACGGGGTACCGCGCTTCATCGCGCTCGAGAACATTCAGGAAATTGAGTTCAGGCCAACGAGTCAGTGACCCTAAACTCTCACCGCCTGGTCCCGGCTCACCTCTTGTCGGCCTCAAATAGTAATCTGGGTAATCCGCCCTCGCAAAGCGACTCGACTGAGCTCGCCGAAATTCTTCCTCCTTCGCCTCTCATTCCCGAAACTATGGCGGACAAGACGGCGCGACAGGTTCAGTTCAATCTGCGATCTTACTTTCGGCTTTAGCTTTGTGAGCTTTGTTATCTTGCTGTGATTTGACTTATGCCTTTGGACGACACCATCGCTGCGATCTCGACTGCGGTCGGTGAAGGTGCTATTGCGGTCCTCCGTGTGTCAGGTCCTGAGGCTGTCAACGTTGTATCGCGGGTATTTCGTGGGTCTGCGGCACCCGGGAAAATGCGGCATCGGCAGAGTCATCTTGGTGAAATCTATGACGCCACCGGTGTGATTGACCAGGTTCTGCTCACCATCTTCCGAGGTCCTCATAGCTATACCGGTGAGGATCTCGTTGAGATTAGCTGCCATGGCGGGATCTTAGTTACTCGCAAGATCTTGTCACTGCTGTTAAACGCTGGCGCACAATCGGCTCAACCGGGTGAATTTACGCAGCGTGCGTTCTTGAACGGCAAAATGGATCTTACCCAGGCCGAAGCGGTGATGGACCTGATCCGGGCTCAGACGGACCTGGCGCTACGGGCCGCTAACGAACAGCTGGCGGGTTACCTGGGCCGCGAGTTGGCTCGGATCCAGGACCAATTGCTTACCACGCTCGCTCACATCGAGGCTTATATCGATTTTCCGGATGAAGCCATCTCGCCTGACACCGGAAAGATGTTGATCGATCGCCTCGAAGAAGTCGGAGCGAGTTTGGTTGCACTGGTTGCGACCGCGGAGCAAGGCAGAATTCTGCGCCACGGCCTGCGAACGGTCATTTATGGAGAGCCGAACGTCGGCAAGTCCAGCTTGCTTAATCTGCTCCTAGGCTACGACCGGGCCATTGTCAGCGAAACCCCTGGCACCACCCGCGACACGATCGAAGAGACGATCAACATACGTGGGATCCCGGTCAGATTGATCGATACAGCAGGCAAACGCTCGCCTGAAGACCCTATTGAACGAGAAGGTATTCGTCGAACCGAGCTTCAGCTAGAGCAAGCGGACCTGGTATTGCAAGTGGTAGACGCCAGTAGCCCAAGAGTAAACGAGCGCGAAGACCAGACTTCGCCCGGTCGTCCGAAACTCCCGGAGGACTTCGGCGAGCTCAGTCGAGCCGCTACGTCAGACAAGGCGGGAACGAGCGAGAACGAGCGGGAACGGTCGATGTCGAACGGTGGGGAAAAGAATCGTATTCTGGTGTTGAACAAGATCGACCTAGGTTTGCACTCGGATTGGGAAACCAGCCCGGGCGTCCGGTTTTCGTGCCGGACCAGGGAAGGGGAGGAGGCCCTAAACCAAGCGATCTGGGACTTTGTTATGACCACAGGAGTGAGCACCGACAATTTCCGAATCGCTATTAGTGCTCGCCATCAAGCCTGCTTACAAAAAGCAATTACGGATCTTACCGCAGCGAAAGCCGGGCTGACAAATAACGAACTACCGGAGTTTATCTCGATCGAATTGAGAGGGGCCCTGGATGCGATCGGCGATGTCATCGGGCGACACGATACCGAAGATCTTCTTGGCCGCATCTTCAGCGAGTTTTGTATCGGTAAATGAGACCGCGAATGGACGCGAACCGAAAACACCTTAAAGCAGATGGACGCAGATAAAACGCAGATAGTGTTTACCGGCGTTGATCTGCGGTTAAAGGCCGTGACTGACGCTCATTCGTAGCGACTCGACTGAGCTCGCCGGAGTCCGGCCTAGTCACTGCGGATGGGTGACGACTGCGTCCATTCGCGGTTTTGGTGTCTGCTGTCGAGCGCTCTCAGCTCCTTTCAGTGGATCTTGCCATTTAAGGCCGACAAAGCGGGCGAAATCCGTATCTGAGGAACAAAGTGTAAAGCCGTTCTCAATCGCTATCGCGGCGAGGTGAGCGTCCGGAATCAAATCGGCGCGATCGACTGAGTTTCTAACGAGTTCTGCCAGAATTTCGCGATGGCGATCCCCAGGGACTGGGACGCGTACCGAAGGACAGTTCAGCCATTCTTCTACTTGCTCCCAAGCGGTTTTGACTAATACGGGTCGCTGGAAAACTCGTGGATTTGTGACTAGCCGGGCGAAGCTTAATAGACTTGGCCACGGCAACGCGACGATGATACTACTGTTCAGTTGAGCATCCAGCCAGGATGCTGCCACTGTGTGTTGGGGCAAGGACGCAACATAAGCGTACACCAGAAGGTTGGTGTCCACTAGAATCACTTGAACGCTTCTCCTTCTCCCACCGCCAGCGCCCCCGCGATATCGTCCAAGTTCCCTATTAAACATCGGCCCAAGTCGACGTGATGGGTCCGAAATTTACGACGCCGGCGATCGGGTGTGGTTAACTGACGCAGTCCAGTCCGTAAAGCGATGTTGACGATTTCTTTGAGCGAAAGTCCCCGGGTCTTGCGAACCTTTTCCAACAGAACAGCCACATCATCGTCTAAGCTGAGCGTCGTTCTCATACATCAGAACATCAAACCGATGATGCTGTGATGTCAAGATGTTTGCTCGCGCCGGCCTGGCAGCTCCTGTATTCTCCCTTTCGGTGTTTTCCTTTTACGAAGATCTTGTTAGACCCCTGCTTTTCCGGTTGGACCCGGAACAAATCCATGAGGTCGCTATACGCACTTTGAGGCTGGCTTCATTGCTTCCGGTCCTCAACGGGAACGCTAGGACGAGGTCGCCACTGCAGCGAGAGGTTTTTGGTTTGAGGTTTCCTAATCCGGTCGGCCTGGCAGCCGGTTTCGATAAGAATGGGCTGGCGATACCGGCATTATCGGCGCTGGGGTTTGGGTCAGTCGAAATTGGTACCGTAACCGCGGTGGCGCAGCCTGGGAATCCGAAACCTCGAATGTTTCGAGTGCCGGAAGCTGAGGCAATTGTTAATCGATTGGGGTTCAACAATCGCGGAGCAGCCGCAGTTGCGCAGTACTTGCAAATCCTTCGCCAAACCGCTCGCTGGCCCTCGATTCCCGTGGGCATCAATATCGGTAAATCGAGAGTCACCCCCCTAGAAGACGCGGTTCAGGATTATGTCGAGTCTCTGCGTTTGTTGCGAGACTGCGGCGATTACTTCGTCCTGAATGTTAGTTCACCCAACACCCCAGGGTTACGGTCACTGCAAGACCCGGCGGCTCTGGGGCCGCTCTGTTTAACCCTGCGAGAGGAGCTCCAGACAAAGCCGCTATTGCTCAAGATCGCGCCGGATCTAACCTGGAAAGAAATCGACGATATCCTGGCCACAGCCGAATCGACGGCCATGGCTGGCATTATCGCGACTAACACTACGATCGACCATTCCAGTATTCCCGTTGCCAGGCGAACACAGGGCGGATTAAGTGGTCAACCGTTGCGAGATCGCTCATTCGAAATTCTGAAATACATTAAAACCAGATCGCGATTGCCGGTGGTCTCAGTAGGCGGAATCATGAACGCGGCCGACGCCTTGGCCCGTTTCGATGCGGGAGCCGACCTGGTCCAGCTCTATACGGGATTTATTTATCGTGGTCCGGGCATTATTCGCGCAATCTGCAGAGGCTTGCTCGAACGACGGTAGTGAACGCGCAGCAGGATATTATCGTTCTCGCCCTCGTCCTCGAAACCGGCGCGCGTAACGCCAATCGGATACGCCCTGAACCCAGCACCTTCTAATCGAGTCGCTGGTCTCACGGTACGATGTTCAAAGCGCCTTTGAACAAAAAAGCGCCGCTCAATCGAGGACGAGGACGACGAGGACGATTATGAGACAGCAACGTCTCCTCTAGCACCTCGATCTAGCATCCTTAACCGACCAGGGTTATAGACCCCGCATGGTCAAAATCGAAATCGAATACAAAGGCCAGCTACAGACGGAAGCGGTTCATACTCCTTCGGGTAACCGGATTTCTACGGATGCTCCTGTCGATAACGGTGGCAAAGGGTCTGCGTTTTCGCCGACTGATCTTGTGGCCGCGGCCTTAGGCACTTGCATCGTTACTACTATGGGCCTGTTTGCCGAGCGCCATGGAATTGATCTCACCGGATCGAAAGTCAGTGTTGCTAAAGAGATGGTTCAGGAGCCGGTGCGAAGAATCCGCCGACTAACGGTTGATATCACCGTTCCGCTCCCGGCTACGCATCCTAAAAAGAGTGCACTAGAAAAAGCGGCTCTCACCTGTCCCGTCCACCAGAGTTTGCATCCGGATGTGGAAATACCGGTGCAGTTTCAGTGGAGCGGAGTGTAAGCGAGAAAGGAGTCCAAAGAGTTAAAGAAGAGGAGCCATGAGGGCGTTGAGCTAGGCAGACGACTGGAGGGGGAGCCGCTTTACCGCGTACCCGATTGACCAAGCGACATCTGCTCTATGATTTTGTTTGGCCGAAACGCGGGAGAAACAGGCGGCTCCCGAGAATGACCCGGCGTTCAGTTGTTCTATTGGCTTTCGAACAGAGCCGCTGGGTCAAAGCGGCTCGTTGAGTAATTCTCGGGAGCCGCCTGCTTGCACGCTTCCCAGTCGCAACGCGTTATAGGTGGGAGGCCGTCAGGTCTTCAGGTAGGCGTTAAAGCGGCTCCCCTCCAAGCCATGGCCTGTTGACCGCTGGATTCTCTCCTTGAACTCCGTGGACACCTTTTCCAGCCCTTTTTCCACTTGAAACCATGCGCTTCCTGCCGTAGCCGATAGGGACTTCTTTTCGTTCGAGGTAATTGTCAGCAGCTTAAACTGGTTGGCGATCGGATCCGGTTGGACCGGCTTGCTCGAGGAGGCGTCCCCGAAATACTGTTATTATGTCAGCAAAACTCTACGTAGGAAATTTATCCTTCGCTACGACCGAGCTAGATCTACAAGACCTATTCGGACAGGTTGGAAACGTCGTCGACGTCAAAATCATTCAGGACAAATTCACGGGAAAATCACGTGGGTTTGGATTCGTGACCATGGAATCAGGCGAAGCAGCCAGCGAAGCCATCAATAAGTTCAACGGTTATTCTCTTGATAATCGCGCTCTTACCGTCAACGAGGCTCGGCCGCCGGAACCTCGCCAAGACCGATTCTTCCCGAGTGAAGCTCGTGGAGGAGGAGGAGGAGGGGGTGGCGGTCGCGATAACCGCAGAGGGAAAGACCGCGACTTCCGTCGCCGATAAACGAAGTTATTCGTTCGCTTGTGACTTTTTCCCCCACCTGCTGAAAATCGGGTAGGTGGGGAAAGCGGCTCGTTTTCCCGACTGCGTGGCTTGAGGGCGCGCTGTCTGAGACTACGCACCCGACATTAATCTCACGGGCAGCTTCGGGGGTTACCTGACTAAGCCGAAAAATCGTTCGGCATTCTCACTGGTGATCTGGGCGAAATCATCGATGCTCATACCCCGCTCTTTTGCGATCGCTTCTGCCGTGAGTCGTACGAAAGCCGGTTCGCATCGATTTCCCCGGTGAGGAACTGGCGCCAGATATGGCGCATCCGTTTCGACCATCAGTTTTTCAATAGCTGCGGCTTTGGCTGCTGCCCGGATATCGGTGGCGTTCTTAAAGGTTGCGATACCGGTGAACGAAACGTGATGTCCCAGCGCAAGGACGTCGTTCAATTCTACTAAGCCCCCGGTAAAACAATGGAAGACTGCCTTTACCGAATACTGCTTCACTATCTCGAGCGTCTCGTTCCAGGAATCGCGCTGATGGATCACGACTGGTTTTCCCATCTGGGCGGCGAGCTCAAGTTGTTGCTCGAACGCGGCAGCTTGCGCGGCCTTGAGTGAATCGTTTCGCAGTTCCGTTTCGATTCCGGTCGACGTGATAGACCCAAAAGCCGATTCGATGATATCCGGCTTGTTGTCGCCGGGAAGTCGATAAAAGTCTAATCCGCACTCCCCGATGGCGACCACTTTGGGATGCTCGGCCAACTTCTTTAACTCGTCGATAAACTCGGGGGTATTCTCCTCGATCGACGTTGGATGTAACCCTACGGTCGCGAATACGTTCGGATAACGATTGGCTAACTCGATAGCGGTGCGACTCGAATCGAGAGTGGTCCCGATCGTGACGATTCGGTCGACCTGGGCCGCGACCGCCCTTTTGATTACAGCGTCGAGATCGTCAGCAAATTCAGGAAAATCGAGGTGACAATGCGTGTCGATTAGTGGGTTCACGGTTCACGGTTCACGGTTCACGGTTCACGGTTCACGGTTCACGGTTCACGGTTCACGGTTCACGGTTCACGGTTCACGGTTCACGGTTCACGGTTCATCCGCATTGTACATTTTACCCGCTTAGTTGATCGATTGGCAGTGCTAAATATCATAACATACAATTTTCAGGTTGCTACAATCTGAGAATCGGGTCATCTTCGGCACATGGCTAAACTGGATTCTTTTACTGATTTTGAAGCCTTTCAGGCTTCTCGGTCGTTTGTGCGTGAAGTGGGGTTGTTGATTCGGACCCCGAAGTTCTCCCGGAATAGGGCCTTACGTGAACAGATGGAACGGGCAGCGATCTCAGTGCTCTCGAATTTTGCGGAAGGATTCGAGCGCGATGGGAATGCAGAATTCGTACAGTTTCTGACGATTTCCAAAGGCTCGATTGGCGAGCTTAGGGGGCAATTGATCTATAGTTTCGACGTAGGACTAATCGACGAGCGACAGCACGCGGAGCTTGATGAAAAAGCAAGCACTGCTACACGGATTGTCGGCGGCCTGATTCGATATCTCTCGGGCGCAGAACTGAGGGGTCGAAAATTTGGCCAGCGGGCGCACAAAAAGCCAAGCCGTCGCCCATGACTATCCCGCGCTCACCGGAAACAGCGAACCGCGAACTGTGAACCGCGAACCCCTCAGCGGTCACCACTGAATCACCGAACTGGCCCAAGTCAGGCCACCGCCGAAAACGATCAGGAGAATGTAATCACCAATTTGGATCCGACCCGTACGGTGGGCTTCGTCGAGCGCCATCGCGACCGCTGCGGCGGATGTATTACCAAACCGATCCAGGTTAACGTAGAATTTCTCCATCGGCAGGCCCATCCGCTCTGCGATCGCCTCGATAATCCGAAGATTAGCTTGATGAGGGATTACACAATTGATGTCTTCGTACCGCAATCCCGCTTCATCCAGAACTCGGTTCGCCGCGTTGAACATGGAAGTGACGGCCTGTTTATACACTTCCTTCCCCGACATCTTAATCGTGTTCAGCCGTTGATCCACATTCTCCGAGGTAATGGGGCAGCGAGTGCCGCCTCCCGGCATGAATAGAATATCGGTGAACGCTCCGTCACTACCCATGTAAGTGGAGATCACACCATGTGAATCGGGACGATTACGCAAAATCGCTGCCCCGGCTCCGTCTCCGAACAGCACGCAGGTGTTTCGATCAGTCCAATCCGTGATGGCACTCAGTTTCTCCGCGCCGATAATCAGAACAGTGTTATAGACGTGGGTAGAGATAAACTGCTGTGCGATCTCCAGGGCATAAAGAAAACCGGAACAAGCTGCGCCCACATCAAAACAAGCGGCATTAATAGCGCCGATTTTCTTCTGTACATAACAAGCGGTCGCCGGAAACGGATGGTCCGGTGTGGCCGTAGCTAGAATAATCAGATCAATGTCTTCCGGCGTGACTTTGGCCTGATCCATGGCTGCCAGAGCCGCTCGAGTCGCCATGTCACTGGTTGTCTCACTATCTTTCGCAATTCGCCGTTCTCGAATACCCGTCCGGGTGCGAATCCATTCATCTGACGTATCCACCATCTTTTCGAGATCGTGATTCGTCAGGATCCGTTCAGGTGCGTAGCTGCCGGTTCCGATGATTGAAACGCTCCGGCGCGGTTTATTGGACCGATGCGGTCGCGGCGAGATTCTCATTATAGATTTCGATCTTCCGTAAGATGTGGGGGTTAAGATCTTGCTGCACCGATTCGGCGGCGACCCGAATCGCATTTTTTATGGCCACCGGCGAGCTGGAGCCATGGGCGATGATACAAACGCCGTTGACTCCCAGAAGCGGCATACCGCCATACTCCTCAGCGTTTGTTTTCTTATAAATGTCGCGAAAGGCTCCGCGAGCTAATCGAGCCCCAAGCTTTCTCACTAATCCGCGGTTCAGTTCCCGCCGTAACCATCCGAAAATGGCGTAGGCGATCGACTCGGAGGTCTTCAGAACAACGTTGCCGGTAAAGCCATCGCAAACCACGACATCTGCCGGGCTCTCGTAAAGGTCGCGTCCCTCGATATTGCCTTGGAAATTGAGGCTAGACGTTTTCAGGACCTTGAAAGCTTCTTTGGTGATATCGTTTCCTTTGAGATCTTCTTCACCAATAGAAAGCAGGGCGACCTTCGGCGATTTGTTCCCCAGGACTTGCTCGGAGAAAACCGAGCCCATGATGCCGAATTGCACCAAGTTCTCCGGCGTGGAGTCCGGGTTGGCGCCGGCATCGATCAAAACAAAGACGCCGTTTTCCGTCGGCATTATGCAAGCAACCGCCGGCCGTTCAATTCCCTTCAGGGTGCGCAGCTTCAACACCGAGGCGGCAACGGCAGCGCCGGTGTGACCGGCGGACACTACCGCTTGGGCGGAGCCGTTTTTTACCAGATCAATCGCGCGGCAAATAGAAGAGTCTTTTTTCTGGCGAACTGCCTTAGCTGCGGACTCATGCATGTCAACGACTTCGGAGGCGTGAAAGATCTCGATTCTTTGGTCTTGGTACCCGATTCGCTTTAGCTCGGCGCCGATCGCCGTGGCGTCCCCGACCAGGAAAATCTTTTCAATATGTCGATATTCCTTTGACGCCAGAACAGCCCCTTCGACGTTGTTCTTGGGGCCGAAGTCACCCCCCATAGCATCTAATGCGATCCTCATACGTGCAGGCTCAGGCTGACCTGAAACTGAAAAGCCTAGACCCCGTGCTTAACGCAATAAAAAGGCCCGTTCAACAGGAATTCGCGGCTTAAGGGTTCACAGTTCGCCGTTGGCCGTTCGCTGTTAGCCGTAGGTAGCGTCGAGCTTGCGCCTTCCCACGCCTGCGACAAACGGCCGAAATTCAAGGCATCCACGCAAGGAACATCTCAGCCATGACCAAGGACCGATTACCACACATGCGTCCCGTAAGTCATAGATCCCATCGCGGGCCGGATCGCTTGGCGTCTCCAGGCTCTACGAACCGCTAACGGAGAACTGTGAACCGCGAACTGCGAACGGCGAACCGTTCAGGCCACCTCGACGGACAATATCTGTCGTCCGCGATAATACCCACAGGACGGGCATGCTATGTGGCCACGGACACGGCTACCACATTGTGGGCACTTGGTCAGCTGCGGGGCGTGCCAGCGGTTGGCGGCTTTTCGCGTCCGAAGTCTCATCTTGGACGTCTTTCGTTTTGGTACACCCATTGGTTAACTCTTCTTTTTTAAGTTCAATTCGTCTAAAGCAGCCCACGCATCTAGCTGGCTTGGCTCTTTCTCTTCCGCCACTTGGCGCGGTACCTTTGGACCAGGGCAAATTCTAGACCCGTCCCAGTCGCATCGCGGGTGCGCCGGAAGAGCGAGGACCATATCTTCTCGGAGGTATTCCGTCAAGTCGACAGTGTCCCCAGGACCGGCCGGTATTTGCACCGCGAAATCCCGGACTACCAGCGGGTACAGAAATGGTTGTAAACAGCTGACGCAATCGAGTTCTAAAAGGATCGATAGAGTGCCGCTTACTACGACCGTATCGTCCTCGAATTGGGCAAAAAGTGAGTACGACAGTGTCTCGACCGGGCGAATTGTCGGGTCGTTCAGCTCGAGTATGTCGTCTGGCTCTTTACCTTCGAGCGCTACGCCGTTCGCCGGGATTTGGTTGACTTGGATTTTCATGGCGAATTCCCAGCCAGCATCGCTTCGCCCCGGTTTTCGGGATGGCCGTCCCGAAAACCGGGGCGAAGCGATGCTGGCTATGCTAGTAGAATACTCCGGCTACGCCGGACCATTCTACTGGTTTTTTTAGGAGACTTGGTGGGGCGAGAGCTTGCCGCGCCGTAGGCTTGGCGGAGGCTGGGCTCCCGAAAGACCCCGGTGTTTGACCCCGGCTCAGGCCGTCTTTCCCGACAATTTTCCAGCCAGGGCTTTTACCGCACACGGCGGAACGAATTGTTCTACGTTACCTCCCAGGCGGGCGATTTCTTTCACGATCCTGGAGCTGAGATAAGTGTATTCCTCTTTCGGCATCAAAAAGATCGTTTCGATGTCCGGTTCCATTTTCCGATTCATGAGAGCCATCTGGAACTCAAACTCGAAATCGGATACCGCTCTTAAGCCTCGCACGATAGCGCTCGCTCCGCATTTACGCGCAAAATCCACCAACAGACCGTTCAGCTTAGCAACTCGCACTTTGGCTACGCCTTCGGATGCCTCTTTCAAGATGGCGATCCGTTCGTCTATCGTGAACAAAGTGGAGGTATGTTTCTGATCGTTCAAGGCCACTGCTACAATGAGTTCGTCAAACAGGCGGCAGGCCCGGTGAATCACATCGAGATGTCCGTTAGTGATCGGATCAAAGCTTCCTGGATAAATGGCGAGGCGCATAGCTAGGGGTTCACGGTTCGCTGTTCTCAGTTCACCGTTCGCAGTTCACGGTTTTACGACCCTTCGGTGGTAACCGGAGTCTTGGGCAAAAGCAAAATGAATAGTAAGCCACGCCCGAACCAACCGCGAACGGTGAACTGCGAACCGTGAACGGTGAACCTACTACTCCCATTCTATTGTGCTGGGAGGTTTGCTGGAGATGTCATAACAAACCCGGTTTACTCCATTCACCTCGTTTATGATTCGACTCGAAATTTTTGCCAGAATCTCGTACGGAATCCGCACCCAGTCAGCGGTCATCCCGTCCTGGCTTTCCACAATCCTAAGCGCGACTGTGTTCTCGTAGGTTCGTTGGTCGCCCATGACTCCCACCGACCGCACCGGTAAAAGAACCGCAAAGGACTGCCAAACTTTGTAATACCAGTCCGCGACTTTCATCTCGCTCACTACAATCTCGTCGGCGTGTCGCAGAATTTGCAGGCGTTCCTGGGTAATTTCGCCTAGCACTCGGACGGCGAGCCCCGGGCCCGGAAAAGGCTGGCGGAATACCACCTCTTTCGGTAGTTCCAATTCGAGACCGACCTGACGGACCTCATCCTTGAACAATTGTCGCAGCGGTTCGATCAGCTCGAAATCCATTTTTTGAGGAAGCCCACCCACGTTGTGGTGACTCTTGATCATGGCCGCCGGGTTTCCCCCGATGGCAACGCTCTCGATGACGTCGGGATAAAGTGTCCCCTGGGCGAGATAACGATACCGATGCTCCTTAGAATCCAGGGACTTCAACTGGAGAGCAGTGGCTTCGAAAACTCGGATGAATTCCTCTCCGATGATCTTGCGCTTCTTTTCCGGATCGGTGACTCCTTCCAGCCGTTCCAGGAATCGGCTGCTCGCGTCGACATATTCCAGTTTGATCCGAAACGTTTCGCCAAAAACTCTCTGAACGCTTTCCGCCTCGCGCGAGCGCAGCAGCCCGTTGTTGACAAAGATGCAAGTCAATTGATCGCCGACGGCCCGGTGGATGAGAGCGGCCGCCACTGATGAGTCCACCCCTCCCGATAAACCGAGCACGACTTTGTCCGGGCCAACGCGCTCGCGAATTTCGTGGCACGTTCGCTCGATGAAAGACCCCATCGTCCAATCCGGGCGGCATTCGCAGATTTTATATAGGAAATTGTCCAGGATCTCTTTCCCTAAAGGTGTATGAGCGACTTCAGGGTGAAACTGCAGTCCGAAGAGCTTTTTACCTCGGTGTTCAACCGCGGCAAACGGGCTGTTCTCGCTGACACCAACGGTGTGGAAGCCAGGCGGCAACGACACCACTTTGTCTCCGTGGCTGTTCCAGACCGGAAATTCTGATGGTAATCCGTCAAACAAAGGTGACGGACTCGTGACCCTCAATGTGCCGGGACCGTACTCGCGGCGATCAGAGAATTCGACAGATCCATTGAGCTGCAGAGCCATGAGATGGACTCCATAACAGATCCCCAAAAGCGGTATGCCGAGTGAGAAAATAGCCGGATCCGGCAATGGGGCGCCCGAAGCGAACACGCTGGCCGGACCACCCGATAAGATGATTCCTTTCGGCTGCATTTTACGAACCTGCTCCGCCGGCAAATTGAACGGGACGATCTCCGAGTAGACCCGGCTTTCGCGGATCCGTCGGGCGATAACCTGGGTGTATTGTGATCCAAAATCCAGGATAACGATTCTAGAGTGAGTCGTAGCGTCGACAGAGCTCATCGGAAGAAGGGTGGATTATGCCACGAAATCGACGAACCGCAATGAGGCGAAAGGGCGAGTGGGCGAAACGGCGAATGGGCGAGGGCACGGATGGGACATATACAACCTAAATGACCGTGGGATGTGTCCCTATAAGTCTCATGTGTCCTTCCCTGCGTTATCATTCGCCCTTTCGCCGGTGCGCCGTTTCGCCCTTTCGCCTACTCCCGTCAGCCGTTATTCTAAGATTCTGTGCGTAAGAGAGCCACTCCGACAATTATCCCGGCGTCACTTCTGGTCGAGGCCTACCGGAATGGGATTTTCCCGATGGCGCTTGAGAGCGGGGAAATCGCATGGTTCTCACCCGATCCGCGAGGGATTATCCCGCTTGATACGTTTCATGTTCCGCACGGCTTACGGCGCGTCGCAAAAAAAGGGATTTTTGAAGTGAAGATCGATACCGCTTTCGAAGAGGTCGTGCGCGCGTGTGCGGAGCGAGCGGAAACCTGGATCAGCGAACAGATCGTTCAGAGCTATCTGAACTTGTACGGCCTCGGCTTTGCTCATTCGGTGGAAGCCTGGAAAGATCAAGAGTTGGCCGGTGGCCTTTACGGCGTTAGCATCCAGGGAGCATTCTTCGGTGAATCCATGTTTCATCGAGAGACCGACGCTTCTAAGATCGCGTTGCTGGCGTTAGTTGACCGGTTACGTAGTCGCGGCTTTGGGCTGCTGGACACTCAATACATTACGCCGCACCTTCGAACTTTCGGAGCCATCGAAGTCTCAAAGCGGCAGTACCTTCGGATGCTGCATCAAGCCCTCACCTTAGACTCTCAATTTGACTAGCCTGCCTGCCTCGCAAATCGTTCACGATTTACGAGGCATGCAGGCTATTGTTTCTATCCAAGACCTGACGGTTTACCGGGGCAAAACCGAGATTCTTCAAAATATAAATTGGGAGATAAAGCCGCATGAGAACTGGGCTCTGCTTGGGGCTAATGGCTCCGGCAAGACCACATTGCTTAGCTGCATCACCGGGTACGTTACCCCGTCAGCTGGTCGTATCCGAGTATTAGATCAGGAATACGGGAAAACCGATTGGCGCGAATTGCGAAAACAAGTCGGCCTGGTGAGTTCAAGCGTCAGGCAGATGATCTCCGACGATCAACTCGGGCTCGATATTGTCGCCAGCGGGCAGCAGGCCGTCATCAATAGTTGGCGACCTCCCACCGGAGCAGAGCGTAAACGGGCTTTTAGCTTGTTGGCCCAAGTTGAGTGTCAGAAGCTCGCAGACCGTCCTTGGGTCTACCTTTCGCAAGGGGAGCGACAACGGGTCCTTATCGGGCGTGCTTTGATGGCGAATCACAAGATTCTGATTCTGGACGAGCCGTGTGCCGGCCTGGATCCGGTAGCCCGGGAACGGTTCCTGGAGTTCTTGTCGCGGCTGGCGACCCAATCCGCTGAGCACAGCCCGAACCTTGTGTTAGTGACACATCACGTCGAGGAGATCTTACCCTGTTTCTCTCGTGCTCTCCTTCTAAGAGAAGGAAAAGTCCTCTTTGAAGGGTCGGTCCGTCAGGTTGTCTCGAGTAAGAATCTTTCTGAGGCTTTTGGGGCCGAGCTTTCGATCCGGTTCAGCAGAGGTCGGTTCCAGTCGCGGCTTCGGCCGGCGGGATAGAGGACGGAGATCTAGGCTTAGTAAATATAAAATATATGAAGACTGCTTGCCTCGGTATGCAAATAGCTCTTAGTTGTAACCGCTAGAGTTCCCCGGTGGCTTACCGGCTTCGGTTTCGTCGCGAAAAGGATTGCTTCTGGAAGAGCGAAACTCGAAAAGGAAAAGAAGACGACCATGGAGGGTCGGCTCTTTCCTGATATATCATTTTGCAAGACTAATCCCGCAAAATGCAAGAAACTGGACGTTTTGTAGTCGGCTTTTACGCGTTTGCTCTCATGAGCCAGTGTTCAAATCTTTTTAAAGGACGAACCGTTACCTGCCAACTGGCAACTGCCCATCGTGAATACTGACGGCCAAATCTATCTGATCCGCCACGGTGAGACCGAATGGGCGAAGAATGGCCGGCACACGGGTCGCACCGATATCCCGCTGACAGACGAGGGGAGGGAACAGGCTGGGTTTCTTTGGCCGATTTTCGATGAGGTAAAATTCAATCACGTCATCAGTAGCCCGCTTAAACGAGCGCTGGAGACCGCGAACATCGCAGGGCTTGGTCCACGATTGGAGACGGAGAAAGATCTGATGGAATGGGATTACGGCGACTACGAGGGGCTTACCACAAACCAGATTCGTGACCAGGTGCCCGGTTGGTCGATCTGGACTCACTCGTGTCCGAATGGAGAGACGCTCGATCAAGTGACGCAACGTGTCGATCGGGTGGTAGCCAAAATTCAATCCAGCGAGGGAAATGTTGTTATTTTCTCCCATGGCCATTTTTTGCGAGTGTTGGTATCGCGCTGGATTGGTCTTCCCGGCAGTTACGGCAGCCGTTTCCTGCTGGGTACCAGCACGCTTTCAATCTTGGGCTACGAAAACGGGCTTCCAATGATCAGAACCTGGAACGGTCCCTTGGTCACGGCCGCCTGTGCGGTTCCGTGGACGAGACCGAGCATTCCGTAGACTCACCAGGCGCTTCGTACTCGTCCTCGAATCCGGCGACCCGGAGTGATGGAGTATTTGGGGTGGCTTCGATTTTGCGGACAGGTGTTCAAATCGATTTTTGTCCCGAGAATACGGATTTTGTCGCGAAGGGACTACAGGACTCAGCCCGGGGTTTTAACCCCGGGTACGGATAAAAAGGGAACCCGCCCTGAAGGTGGCGGTAGAGAAGCGTTTTCCGCCCTGGATGCCGAACGAGATCCTCAACGAATTTCTGCCGCCCCTTCAGGGCGGGGCCCTATTGTCAATGTGTCCTGGGGTTGAAACCCCAGGCTCAGTCCTATTGTCCCTTCGGGACAAAGAATTCTATACGATCTAAATATCCGTCCACATTTTCGAAGCCACATCAATTGGAGTGTGGGAGTGCTGCGCCAAGTCCGAATTGCACGCGCGTAGCGGGTTGGAGGTGCTCACTAATTGTCTCAGCATGCCGCGTTGACAAATGCATGCGCATTCGGCACCGCTGCAGGCCTAAACGATCCGATCGACAGCAATGATTCCCGGGATCAGTTGGAAATGGGAATCAAGGGTCAGAACCACGGCTCCGATTCTCCTGGCGCTTTCGGCGATCAGCGCATCAATCGCCGGCACAAGCGTTCCCTGGCGGTGAAGTTGCCACAAGAGCTCTTCTGTAGCTTGCCATAGACGGTTGTCGGTAGGGATGTAGAGCATCGTCGACCACACTTGATGCAAAAGCTTCCGGGCGGCGGGTTCTCGGATCCCGCGGCCGACCTCGCAGCGAATCGCTCCGCAAGTCGCCAACGGACGATTCGATGCGATCACCTGCAGCTCGCGCATCAAAGGCTTTCTTTGGCGGAGCCGGTCGATATAGTAGCTGCTATCGACGAGGACGGGTCTTGCCGCCATAAGTAGATGCTGTTTCGGCGACTCGCATTGCCATGACGTCGTAGTTCGGATCCACGGCGGCGCCCCATTCTTCGGGGGATAGCTTTTGCGCATCGTCCAGAGCAGAAAGTAACGACCCCCTTTGTACGAAGTCGCGCAGCGCCAAATCGATGGCGGTCGTCTTGCTGGTAGTCCCTGCGATCTCTTGTGCTTTCCGGAGCAAGACAGGATCGACATTGAGCGTGATCTTCATACAGCTAAAGTATGTATCAAATGCCATACAATCGCAAGCCCTTCTGAAGCGTCTTGCTGCCGATTTGGTTCTGCCAGTCCAGCGTTGTATTCTGTGCTTTGTGAGACCGATCGCGGAACAAACAATTCTGGTTTCAGGTGCGACGAGTGGGCTAGGCTTGGCTCTAGCGCAGGCCCTAGCGAAACAAGGGGCGACAGTACTCCTTCATGGTCGAGACGGAAAACGCGGCTTGGCCACGTTAGATGAAATCAAGCAACAGACAGGAAACGAGAAATTGCGGTTTTACCAGGCGGACCTGGCTTCACTGCGTCAGACTTTTGAGTTAACGCGACAAATTGCAGCGGATCAACCACGTCTGGATGTCCTAGTTAATAATGCCGCTGTCGGCTTTGGCAAAGAAGGGGCTAAAAGAGAAACGAGCCAGGATGAATATGAGCTCCGGTTCGCCGTGAATTATTTGGCTCCCTATGTTTTAGTTGAAGGGTTGTTGCCTCTGCTGAAAGACTCTACTCCCGCGCGGATTGTGAACGTAGCGTCGGTGGGCCAAGCAGCTTTAGATTTCGAGGACCTAGCGTTCGAGCATGGTTATTCAGGAGTGACCGCGTATCGCCGGAGCAAGCTGGCGATGATTGCCTGGACTTTTGATCTTGCTGCCCGGCTAGCGGAAAGCGGCGTAACGGCCAATACGCTTCACCCGGCATCGCTGATGCCCACCAAGATGGTCCTGGAGTCGGGCTGGAATGTAATGAGCACAGTCGAGGAGGTCTGGAAGCGACGATCCGTTTAGTGGTAGACCCCGGTCTAGATGGGGTCACGGGTAAGTATTTCGAAGGACTTCGAGAAGCCAAGGCGAACCCGCAGGCATATGAATTGGAAGTTAGGCGCCAGCTGGCGGCGGTCACCGAGGACCTCGTTGCCAAAGGCTTGACTACGGACAAGACTTAGCTCGTGAAGACCGTAAACGTTCAATACGCTGAAACGCAGCTGTCTCGTCTGCTCGAAGAGGCCTCTGCTGGCGAAACGATCGTGATCGGCAAAGCAGGAAAACCAATGGCGATGCTTGTCGCCTGGCGACCGGAGTAGATAAACGGCACCTTGGCGGATGGCGAGGCCAAGTCTGGATTGCAGATGACTTCGACGCGCCGTCTCCCGAGGTCGAGCGCCTTTTCTCCGGCGAAAAGTCGCGACGACGCTCTCGGAAATCGAGGACGAAATGACTCTTTCAGGAGCTGCCGATTACAATTGCGAATACTTTGCGATTAAGCAGTTGCCGAATTTGCACCGCGATCCTTTCGATAGAATCATGTTAGCGCAAGCTAAAGCGGCCGGTTTGACCTTTGTAACCGCCGATCCTGCGGTCCTGCAGTATCCGGGTACATTTCTGCGGGCGATGTAATCAGATGAGCGACCTGGAATACCTTATCAGCACAAATCCGGAGTGGTTAGACCTTGATGTCATCCACACATTTCTTTCAGAACACAGCTATTGGGCCCGCGGTATTCCCCGAGACGTGGTTGCGCGTTCGATTAGCCATTCAGTCTGTTTCGGCGTGTATGCCGTTAGCCCATCGAATTTAGATCGGCGTCAAATAGGGTTTGCCAGGGTGACAACTGATCGGGCCACGGTTGCGTACTTGGGTGACGTTTTTATCTTGCCGGAACACCGCGGTCGCGGCCTATCGAAACGTCTCATGGAAGCGATACTCGCTCATCCCGATCTTCAAGGGCTACGCCGTTGGATGCTCGCAACGGCGGACGCGCACGAGCTATACACCAAATTCGGTTTTGGGCTTTTGTCTCACCCGGAGCAATTCATGCAGCGTCACGATCCCGACGTCTACAAAAGAACCTCCTCGCTTAATTGACATAGCAAATTCGTCCGGCGTAGCCGGAGATTTGCTATCATAGCCTGCATCGCTCACCAAGGCATGCGCCTTGGTGAGCGATGCAGGCTGGTTAAAACGGAATGTCGTCCGGCTCGGTATCAAGATCCGGATCACGTGGAGGATTCACTTTGGGCGCAGGTGCGGCGGCTGAACGCCGAGCAGGCGGCGGCGAACCGCTCGCTCCGCCGGGGTCTCCTTCGCCTCGACCCCCAAGAAGCTGCAGGTTTTCTGCTACCACTCGCAACCGAGACCGCTTTTGCCCGGTCTGCTTATCATCCCAGGAATCTAGCTGCAGGCGTCCCTCGATGAACACTGGGCGCCCTTTTTTCAGGTATTGTTCGGCGATTTCGGCCAGCCGGCTCCAGAGAACCACATCGACGAAAGTGACCTCTTCTCGTTTCTCGCCGTCCTCACCCGTGAACACACGGTTTACAGCTAAGCCGATATCCGCGACCGCCGTCCCTTTCGGTGTATACCGGATCTCGGGATCCCGGGTCAGATTACCGATTAATAGAACGCGGTTCAGATTCGCCATAAAGTGATCCTATTCTTTTCGGGCCGGCGTTGGGTTCTTGACGGGCAACTGCTGATAATGCTGCAAAAAGACCAAAGGATCGAGCTTGAATTTGCCGCGTAGTTTAGCGATCAAACTCGGGTCTGCCTCAAAGACGAAGTTCACGTAATACGCAGACTCAACATTGCGCGGGGCATAAGCGAGTTGCCGTTTATCCATCTTTTGTACCTGTTCGATCGTGGCGCCTTCTTTGACAAACTCGGACTCCAGACGCTCAACGATCTCTTTCACACTATCTTCCTGGCCCTTCGTATCCAAGGCCATTAAACACTCATAACGGTTTTTCATAATGTATGCAATATTATTCCGCGCGGTTAAACAGATTCATGGCTGTTTCCAGCCCATCATCTACCACTTGGCGGATCGCTTCTGTCGCTCTCTCTACCGACTGGCTCACTACCGTCGATTCTGTTTTCGAGAAAGAGCCCAGAACATGGTCAACTAAATCGGCTTTGTCAGCCGCAGCGCCGACCCCTAGCCGCAAACGCGGAAAGTCTTCTCCTACGTGAGCGATGATCGATCCCAACCCATTGTGACCGCCGTCGCTCCCTGACGAACGTAGCCGTAACCTGCCCAGGGGCAAGGCGACATCATCTACGACGACCAAGAGCTCGCTCGGCTCGATTCGAAAATACCGCAGCACGCCTGCGACCGAATCCCCGCTGCGATTCATGTAGGTCATCGGCTTCATCAAGATGATCTCGTTCCAGCGCGTCCAAAGGCAATCCCATTTAGACGCGGCGGAGAAGCCGAGACCTTCTTGCCGCGCCAGCCGATCCAAGACCATGAAGCCGACATTGTGGCGCGTAGCGTTGTATTCTGGCCCCGGGTTACCGAGACCGGCCAGCAACCGCAAACGCGCCATCGCACAAAAAGACTAGGCTTCTGCCGCTCCGGCGCCTTCTTCGGGTTTCTTGGCCGTGATCACCTCAGGCGCTGCCGGTGTCGCTCCTAGAGCTTCAGCAGGTTCTTCGTCGACTCGGGGCGCGCTGACCGCCACCACTGTCAGGTCCGCATCCGTGAGCGCTTCAACGCCCGGCGGGAGCCTAAGATCTTTAACGTGGATTGATTGGTTGATATCCAGGTTCGTTACATCCACTTCAATGCGCTCCGGCAAGTCTGCCGGGAGACACTCAACCTCCAAGTCACGCAAGTTATGCTCCAATAGGCCGCCGTTAGTCTTAACGCCAACCGGTTCGCCAATCGTCTCGATCGGCACTTCGGCCGTGATTTTCTCGGTGGCTGAGACCGCATGAAAGTCGACATGCAAGATCTGGCGCTGGATGGGATGATGTTGCACCTCCTGGATCATCGCGAGCGAGTTCCGCTTGGTGTCGCCGTCTACGATCTCTAGTTCGAGCAGGATGTTCTCGCTAGACGCATGGGCCAGGACCGTTGAGAGCTGTCGCCCGTTAACCTCGAGATTGATCGGCTCTTGCCCCACTCCATAAATCACTCCGGGAATCAATCCTTCCTTACGAACCTTTTTTATTGCGTTGCGGCCTACTTGCGTCCGCATTTGCACCGTCAATTTAGCTTGTTGCGCCATAGATATGTCATCACTGTTCCGTCTGGACGTCGAAGAGCGAGCTCACCGACTCGTTAGAATAAATTCGCTGAATACCTTGTCCGAGAAGTTCTGCAATCGATAACACGGTGATCCGGCATTCTGGATCTAACCGGACCGGTGTGCTGTCAGTAGTAATCAATTCCACAATCGTGGATTTCCGAAGTCGCTCGTGTGCCATTTCGGTAAATACCGCGTGAGAAACTCCGGCATAAATCTCTCTAGCGCCCTGTTTCTTTAGCAGGGCCGCCGCACTCGTCAAGGTACCCGCCGTCTCCGTCAGGTCGTCCACCATTAGAACGTTTTTGCCGTCCACGTCGCCGATCACGTGCAACGCTTCGGTCTCGGTTGGGCTAGTGCGTCGCTTGCCGACAATCGCGAGAGTTGCCCCTAATGCTTCTGCGTAAGCGGAGGCTAGCTTCAGGCCACCCACATCAGGCGAAACGATCACCAAGTTATCCAGCTTCTTTTGGTGGATATACCGGATCAGTACCGGCGCCGCGTACAAATGGTCGACCGGAATATCGAAAAATCCTTGGATCTGTTGCGCGTGCAGATCGAGTGTCAGCACCCGGTGGGTGCCCGCAGCAACGAGCAGGTTAGCCACTAGTTTAGCGGTGATGGGAACCCGAGGTTGATCTTTTCGATCCTGGCGGGCGTAGCCGAAGTAGGGGATAACCGCCGTAATGCGATAGGCGCTGGCCCGACGAGCTGCATCGATTAGGATCAACAGCTCCATCAGGTTTTGATTGGTGGGAGGACAGGTCGGCTGGACAATGAAGACGTCTCGGCCGCGAATGTTTTCGTTGATTTTTATCCTACTTTCGCCGTCCGGAAACGAGGTGACCGTGGCGTCCCCCAGCGGGGCGCCCATGGATTGAGCGATTCTCTTAGCCAGCTCGGGATGAGCTGAGCCCGAGAAGATCTTCACTTCGCGGTTAAATGGCGTCATATTCCAGGCGACGGGAATGTCGACCCTAATGCGAAAAATACCATTTGCAAGAACACTTAATGGTTCGCAGTTCACCGTTCTCGGTTCACAGTTCGCCGTTTAGACGCCTTGGCGCCGAAGGGCCAGCAATTCTCCCTCCCCTCTGGGCCAACCGTGAACGGCGAACGGTGAACGGCGAACTGTGAACCTTTTCAACCCAGTAGCTGCGCCAGCTCTTCCCGGAACGATGCATCGTCGCGGACCGAATAGCCGGTATTGGTTTTAACCCGCAGTTCTTGGCCATCCGGGGTACGAAACCGGAGGAACAGAGGTTGCGGTCCCGGATGTTTCATCACTAACTCGCGCAATGCGAGCAACTTATCCTCGTCAGTCCGTTCCAGAGCGATATCAATGGTGAGTGCGCCGCCTTTCTTCCCTTTTGCTACGGGACCGATCTCGGAGGCGATTAGCCGCACCGTGTCGTCGCGCCGCTCCAATTTCGCCGAAATGGCCACGATTTTTCCCGCTTCAAGCTCTTTGCTGAATCTGGCATACACGTCCGCCCAAACCAGTATCTCCACGGTCCCGGTAAAGTCCTCCAGCATCACTACCGCGAACAGTTTGCCTTCCTTCCGAGTGAATTTCTTTTCCAGGCTCGAGATGGAGCCGGCGACCTTGACTTGGCCTCTGTCTTCGAGATTCACCAGCTCGGTAATCGGGCTATACTTGCCTCCTTCGAGGAGATCACGGTACGTGTCCAAGGGGTGACCGGTGACATAAAAGCCTAGCAATTCCTTTTCATAGGAGAGCTTCTCGCTCAGGCTCCAGGGCGCGAAATCGGCCGTGCGGCCATTCCGTTTTCCGGCTGGAGCAAGCTCAAGATCGCCAAAGAGCGAAACCTGCCCGGATAAACGATCCTTTTGCAAAGCCGCCCCAGATGCCAGCGCTTGATCGATCTGCGCGAACAGTTGCGCCCGATCCTGTCCGGCGAAATCGAAGGCGCCTGCCCTGATCAGACTTTCCAGACTTTTTCGATTAACGGAGCGGGAATCCAGCCGGCTGCAATAATCGTCCAACGACTTAAATGGCCCTCCGTTCTCCCGTTCCTTAATAGCGGCTGCCATCGACGCTTCGCCAATGTTCTTGATGCCGGACAAACCGTAACGGATCCCATTCCCGCGCTCAGTGGTTTCTGGCACAAACTTGAGACTGCTCCGATTGATATCAGGCGGCAAAATGGCCATCCCCATCCTCTGGCATTCTGCAACGAACACCGAAATCTTGTCGGTATTGTTTACTTCGTTGCTCAGCAACCCAGCCATGAACTCAACCGGATAGTTCGCTTTTAGATAAGCAGTTTGGTAACTGATTAAGCCGTAGGCCGCGCTATGGCTTTTGTTGAAGCCGTACCCGGCAAACTTCTCCAGTAAGTCGAAAATCGCGTTTGCCTTCTTCTCATCGATGTCGTTTACCCGTTTGCATCCCGCGATGAAATTGCCCCGCTCCTTGGCCATCTTCTCCTTATCCTTTTTGCCCATCGCGCGACGGAGCAGATCGGCTTGGCCCAAGGTGTACCCGGCCAGCACGTTCGCCGCCCGTTGCACCTGTTCCTGATAGATCATGATTCCGTGCGTGTCCGCGCAGACCTCTTTCAGAAGCGGGTGTTCGTATTTGATCTTAGTTAACCCTTTCTTCCGCTTGATATAGTCCGGGATAAGCTCCATTGGACCTGGCCGGTAGAGGGCAATCAGAGCGATGATGTCATCGATGGCACTAACATCGAACTGCTTACACAAACTGGTCATCCCACCGGACTCCAACTGGAAGACCCCGACGGTTTCTCCGCGATTCAGCAAATCAAACGTGGCTCGGTCATCCAACGGAACATTCGCCAGTGAGAACTGAGGATCGCGTTGCCGAATCAAAGTAGCGGCATCGTCGAGTACAGTGAGAGTCTTCAGACCGAGGAAGTCCATCTTCAACATCCCCAGGTCGGTGAGGGGCCCCATGGCGTACTGCGTCACCACCTCGTCGTCGTTCCCGCGGCAGAGTGGAATATATTCGTCGAGCGGCTTATCACCGATCACCACACCGGCTGCGTGAATCCCGGTATTTCGCGTTAACCCCTCCAGCAGCGTTGCTAGCCCCCACAATTGTTGAGTTGCTTCCTCGGTATCAACAGCTTGTTTGAGCTCTGGATTTTTGTCGTAAGCGGAAGCGAGCGTGATCCCCAGCTCATTCGGGATCATTTTAGCGATACGATCGGCATCGGAGTAACTAAGACCGAGGACCCGGCCCACATCACGGACTACGCTTTTGGCGCCCAGTGTACCAAAGGTGACGATCTGTGAGACCGCCCGATGCCCGTATTTCTCGCGTACATACTCAATGACTTCACCCCGCCGGTTCTGGCAAAAATCGACATCGATATCCGGCGGACTGACCCGTTCCGGATTCAAAAATCGCTCGAAAATCAGACCGAAACGGAGCGGATCAAGGTCAGTAATCGCGAGCACATAGGCGATCAACGAACCGGCTGCCGAACCGCGTCCCGGGCCTACCGGAATGCTATGGGACTTGGCAAAGTGAATGAAATCCCAAACAATCAAGAAGTAGCTCGTAAACCCAGTCTTCTCGATAACGGATAGTTCGTAATCCAGCCGGTGGCGGAGCTCTTGATCGGTCTCGGCGCGCTCTCCAAATCGGCGACTTAAACCTTCGTAACAAAGCTCTCGGAGATAACTCTCTCTAGTCTTACTGGCAGGCGGTTCGTAAGCCGGATACTTGGAAACACCAAACTCCAGTTTCAGGTCGCACATTTCGGCGATCTTGAGGGTGTTGGTCAATGCTTCCGGGCAATCTGAGAACAATGCCGCCATTTCTTCCGGCGACTTGAAATAGACTTCGGTCGGATACCGCATCCGGCGCTCGTCATGGACCATTGAGCCCGTGCCGATACAGATCATCACATCGTGCGCTTCGTGATGGGACCGCTCCAAGAAATGGACATCGTTGGTTGCCACTAGGGGGAGACCCAGTTTAGCCGCGATCTTCTTGACTTGGCTATTGACCAGCTGTTGCTGCTCCAACCCATGGTCTTGCATTTCCAGAAAGAAATTTCCTGGCCCGAAAATGTCTCGGAAAATACCAGCGGTTTCTTCGGCCTTCTTAAGGTCGCCGTTTTGGATGGCAACGTTGATCTCGCCTTTGAGACAGGCGCTCAGACCAATTAGCCCTTCGCTGTGGGCCGCCAATAACTCCTTATCAATTCTCGGCTTGTAATGGAAGCCGGTGAGATGCGCCTCCGACACCAGCTTAACCAGATTGCTGTAGCCAACGAAATCCTTGGCTAACAACGTGAAATGAAAGGAAGCGTCTCGGGCGGATGTCGCACTTCGATCCGTCATTCTGCCGGGAGCCATGTAAACTTCGCAACCGATAATCGGCTTGATCCCAGCCTTTTGTGCCGCCTGATAAAATTCGACCGCCCCGTACATGTTCCCATGGTCAGTGATAGCCACTGCCGGCATCCCATACTCGACCGCTTTCTTCATCAAGTCAGGGATGCGAATCGCGCCGTCCAGAAGCGAGTATTCAGTATGCTGGTGGAGATGAACAAACGAGTCAGCCATGTAAGAGAGAAACTTAATTCGGCTCAAGGTCGACCACAAGCCGGGTGGCCAGGAAAAGTGAGAAGTGATTAGTGATTGGTGAGAGGTGATTGGTAGGGCAGCTGTAAGATCGAGCGCAAGCTGTGATTGAGAGCCGTGAGCTTCGTCCCGTAGGGATTCAAAGGACTAAGCCTGGGAGTCTGTCGGATTTTGCCGCGAAGCGGCTACAGACCATAGCCCAGGGCTTCAGCCCTGGGTAAAGCAAGCAATTAATCGCCCTGTAAGTGGCGACCGAGGCTTTTGTTCGCGGCGTAGGAGGTTGATTCCCAACAGACGCGCTACATCGGTGCCACTTTCAGGGCACGGCTCCGTAACCAACTAACCCAGGGCTGAAGATGACATGAGCCGACAACTAGCAGCACCCGCTGCTAAATTGTCGGCTCTTATGAATAAACAACTAACAGGAAAAAGGTCCCTTGTCGCCTCGTCGCGGTCCAAACGAAGCAAAACCTTAAGAAAATACTTTTTAGCAACGCGGCCTTGACAAGTTCGGCTTCATAGAAGCCCTGGGCTGTGGTCTGTGGCCGCTTCGCGGCAAATTGGACAAACCCTTTAAGTCTTGTTCTTTTCCAGCCATCGGTCCAGCCGTTCTAACATGACCGACACATGCTCGACAATCGGAGACGAAAGACTCCCCGCCAACATGCAAAGTCGAGGAACATCTTCCAGGGCCTTCTCGGGCAGATCGGACAAACCTTGCATGTACATTAGCAGCCGCTTCTCGCCTGGATGATACCTGCGGTTCACGGCGAAAAGAATATCGATATAACTGGCGATCCAAACCGCCACCCGATGGTTGAGACTGATCAGATCACCTCGCGCCATCGCGGCCTTCATTTGTGCGAGATGACAAGATTGCATTCCGCCCCCGAGAACCGGTCGATTTTTTGCCACAATTGATCGAATCAACGGTTCCGGAAACGGCTGACGCAACCGCTGTTGGACGGCGCTTAACCACTGTCGCGGATCATGCAAAGTGAATCCGTTGGCAACGCTAAAACAATAAGCGGTGGTGTACCCTAAGTCCGCAGAATACCGATCCAATCGTGCATCAATTTGGCCCTGGACAAAGTCGCACGAGCGGTACATCGCGTTGAACCGTCTATCCTCCCGGTCGATCCATTCGTCCTCTAATTCCCAGAAGGTGTTGTTGAATTGAGAATGCCGTGAACGCTCTAAAATGATTGCTCTTCGGTTTTCGACGGGTACCGGAGCATTTGTATAAACATAAAAATCAAAATCCGAATCAGCATCTGCTACTCCCATGGCGGTAGAACCGCACCAAGCCATTGCCTCGATCTCGTGAATCGTGCCAAAGGCTGCCGCCATCTCTCGAAGGAACTCCGGGATGGCTGCTTTGCTTTTCGATATCTCTGACCTCCGAGATCAAGATCGCTTTCGCGTTCTTTCGTGTGCATTCGCGGTTCATCCATGATTTGCGCTTCTAGTTAGCGAGTCATCTCGATCGTGGCCAGGACGCGCTCGCGATCACCACCGATTGATTTTTGAATGGAACTATGGCTTAATCGCAATTCGTTTCAAAGAGGCCGGGGTGGCGAAATTGGCAGACGCGCCAGACTTAGGATCTGGTGGAGCAATCCTTAGGGGTTCGAGTCCCCTCTCCGGCATATCGAGCGGCTCTAGAAAAGCATCTACGGGTCATCACCTGGTATTCAAACAATGCCTCTCGGGGTCCCAAATTCCCGATAAGTTGCGCGTCAGTTGCAAACTGAAAATTCAGACACATCGCAGACCCGCGTGATTGCGTGAACATTTTAGTAGACGCGTTTGTACCATATGTGGTATCTAACTTCGTCTTGCTAACCCCATATCTTGTGTCAGACATTGACGAGACTCGAGCAAGTCTCGGCGCATTGTGCGACCAAGAATTAGAGCATTGCGGACATATCGGCGGTACATTTTATTGCCCGGCTTAAACGCGCTCTAACGATGCCGACGACTTTCGAGAATCCGCCGCTGATCGAGGTAATCGCCGAAGTGCGATGGAGACCGGCGATGCCGACTCTGCCAAGCGCAGTACCTCAAATCACTATAGCTACAGCGGGAAAACCGTTCATTTCGGCTGGCGATGAATTTTTTACCCGCTTTGCTACAATCGTCGCAGCGGATGGGTTCGGGCTGGCGGAAAGGCTTGTTCCTGTGGGATTCCCCGTTCTTCCGATCCAGCCGGTCTTCAGATATCGGAGACTGACGCAGGATAGTGGGGCCGTCCTTTATCAGCTCGGCCAGAATGTTTTTTCAGCAAACGTTCTTCCCCCGTACGGCTCTTGGAGTGAATTTGAACCTGTGATTCATACTGGAGTAAGAGCGTTGCTGCTCTCTCGTCAGTCCGAAGAACCTATTACCGCAGTGCTTCTCCGCTACGTTAATGCATTTGCGGGTGAATTAAGGCAAAACAAGTCAGTCGGGGCGTTCATCAGCGACGTGCTCGGAATCAGAATCATACTGCCCGATGCGGTGCAGCGAATAGTCGCGCCTGGAAGCGATATAAAACCGAATTTACAACTGCAGATTCCAGTTCAAGGCGGTTGCGAATTGAGCATGCAGGTTGCAGAAGGTTTAGTGAACGGTCAGCCTCAAATCATGCAGGATATAGTTATGTCAGTAACGGGAGACACTGCACCAAACGAACAAGCTATCATGGTAAAATTGAATGGTCTCCATTCATTAATTCATGACATGTTTGTAGGCATGACCCAGCCGCTTCACAGTGCAATGAAACCACGCGCAGCTTGAAATAATGTATCAAATCCAATCTTTACTGCCGAATCGACAGCCAGAACCTTTGCCTGATTCGTTTTGGCAGCACCCATATTCGGATCGTTATCCGAAAAACCGGCTCAGTGTTGGACAATCCGAGCATGCAAGAGCTCTAGTGCGGGAATTTGGTCGCCTCGAAGCTAATTGGGACGGTTATAACGCCTCACCATTGTCGAAGACCGTAACCCAAAACGCGCTGGACTTTCTCAACTTGGTTGATGCCTGCAACGTTGCGACGCCGGACGTTACTCCGTTAGCCAATGGTACAATCGCTTTAGAGTGGCAATCCGATTTGGGTTTTGCCTACTTGGAAATAGGAAATTCTCGATTCAGCTTGATTGCCTCTTCAGGAACCAGCCCAGAAATGCTCAGCAACGGGAATATCGAAGAACTTGGACGTGACCATGCATTTCTCATCGATGCGGTATTGCTCCCGTGGCGCGCGTACGTCAGCACGATCAACCAGATAGATATACCACTGTTTTAAATCAGTCGAGATGCCGGTGCCAGAGATGCCTGTAGCTGTCGCCGACGAGGAAGTGATCGTTCGTTGTATATTCTTCCCCGCTCACTTCGACAAGAACGGTAAGGTCAAAGTGGCTGCATTCCATCCACCGGCGAACAGCCAAGATATCTCAACTGCCCGTCATGACTATGTCGGAACGGATTTCTGCAAACAGAAGGCAAAGGGGATGCAGAGCGCCAAAAGAGAATACCGAGGTTTGGCGGCCTTAACAGGTGGGGGGATCCGTTCAGCGAAGTGTGAAATCGAAGATTCCCGCGAAGTGTTTTTTGGGCATGCCGATATAAAGATGGGAATCGTTGTCCCGCAGGGCGACCCGCCAGAGGGCCAGAGCGAAGAATTGTTAGCCAGAAAGAGGGCACTTGTTAATGCTCTCCGGTATTTTCATGACCCGGCTCCGGATCAAGAGGCTTGGACCGGAGAAGCAATTCCGCGTGGTATCACAGTAGCTTAGCGATCGTTAACAGTTGCTTACTAAAAACCGGGTTGGCCTGATCAACTGACCCGGTTTTTATTTGATCTAGATAGTGTTCATACGAACACTTAGCTGCTATGAACCGGCACCTTTTCGACCTCCTGCGACGAATTGAAGAGTCAGCCCGTCGATTGGCCAATACCATCACCCATAACTCAGACCGACCGATGCGAGAGATAGCCCTGGTGGACGTTGAGAAGGAAGAAATTGGCAACGCCCTCAACGAGTTCAAGGCTCGGGTTGCCTCGGGTGCCCGCGTTGGTTAGATGCCGGGCAGATTGTTAAAGGAATGAGGGTCAGCGCCGAATGTGCCTTGATGGCCTCATTCCGACGGTGATAGAATGAAACTCGGGGTCTCTGACGGATTAGATAAGAGATAAGATGAGCTATCTCGTACCGTCACGTTCGACTTGCATCAGGTCGCCGAAAAAGACTGGGAGCAAGTCTACAAGGATGTCTATACGGCGCTTGCCAAGATTGGGCTCACTAACACAGCAACGTCGGACAGTGGAACCGTAGTCAGACTTCCAGAATCCACGGTTATGGGGGAAATTCAGGGGGAATCCGCACGAGAACTCAGGGACAAAATTTGCTCGGACGTGGAAGCAATTTTCAAAGCCCAAAAGCGGAAGTATACGATGCTTGCGACGGTTGGCGATAATTGGGCGTGGGGAAGTCGCACCGGGTAAGACGACGGGAACTAACAGGCCTAAGCAATGAACGAAGACGTACGACAAGCCCTTAGTCTAATTAGGTACAAGGGACCTCAAATTCCTTTGGCTTTTATTCTGAATATCCACGAGCGAGGGATTATCGAGTATTTAACTCACTACGCCGCCGATTAGTCCCGCGCCGTCGAGTTGTGGCAGACTATGCGGGTAAGTGCCATAAATCAGCTCGGAATAATCCCCCCTCCAACTACTGAACAGATTGATCACGAATCAGAACGGTTATTCCACGTGGTCTTAAAACATCACTTTCCTGAACTCACCGATTCGCAAGTAGAGGCGCTCTTTCGGGCCTTCGAAGAAATGCATCTTCCGCCACCCTAGATTGCTTATCCGTCAGACGTGGTTTGATGCGGTGCGCACGGAAAATAATTCGAAAAGGGACAGGTAGGATTCGAGTTTGTTATCGAAATTAACTTTCACGCAGAAGCCCACAAAGGACACTAAGCTTCGACGGCCCGACCGAGCTCGCCGAATGCCATGAGCTCAGCCGAATAGCAAAGAGAGGCAACAGAGGTAAAAGGCGTGCAACCGCCGCGCGGAATTGCTTCGCGTTATCCTCCGTTTCCTTTGTTAGCTCCTCCCTCCTAACCGCGCCAATTGGCCCTTGACGCGGCAGGCACTTCCGGTCAAAGATCGCGCCTCTCGAATGAGGGATACAAAGCATGCTAGGACTCCCTGATTACCAAACCCGATCACCCCAGACCGCTTTTCGACTTTTGCAAACGCTGGCGGTCGTTTTTCTTTTTACAGCCGCACCGTTGCGGGCCCAGTTCGCCTATGTAGCAAACCTTGGCGACAACACGGTCTCGGCCTACAGCGTCGGTTCGAATGGAGCCCTGACACCGGTCCCTGGGTCGCCCTTCGCAACTGGCCGTCAGCCCTTTTCGGTGACGGTGGACCCCACGGGGACGTTCGCCTACATAGCAAACAGCGCCGACAGCACGGTTTCGGCCTATAGCATCGATTCGGATGGATCCTTGACCCCGGTCCCAGGGTCGCCCTTCGCAACTGGCGGTGCGCCCGATTCGGTGACAGTGGACCCCACGGCGAGGTTCGTCTACGTAGCATGCCAAAGTAACGACGCGGTCTGGGCCTACAGCATCGGTTCGGGGGGATCGTTGACACCGGTCCCTGGGTCGCCATTCGACGCGGGGGGAGTTCCCTATTCAGTGGCCGTGGATCCCACGGCTAAGTTTGTCTACGTAGCAAACCAGGTCTCCAGCACCGTCTCGGCTTACAGCATCGGTTCGGATGGATCCTTAACCCCGGTCCCAGGGTCGCCCTTCGCAGCGGCGAATGGGAATTCACTGAGCGTGGACCCAAAGGCGAAGTTCGTCTACGAAGAAGACGAATTCGGACATCAGATCTTTGCCTTCAGCATCGGTTCGGGGGGGACCTTGACACCGGTACCGGGGTCACCCTTCCCGGGGGGGGCTTTGCCATGGGCAGTTGTCGTGGACCCTACGGCGAAGTTCGTCTACGTGACAGAATTGCTCCTCCCCGGCTCGGTTTCGGCCTACAGCATTGGTCCGGACGGAGCCCTGACGCCGGTCTCGGGATCGCCCTTCGCAGCGGGGAATCGGCCCATTTCAGTGGCCGTAGACCCCGCGGCGCAGTTCATCTACGCAGGAAACTTTACTGACGGTACGGTCTCGGCCTACAGCATTGGTTCGGACGGAGCCTTGACACCGGTCCCGGGATCGCCCTTCGCAGCGGGGACAGAGCCAACATCAGTGGTTGTTACCCCTGTGTCATTCGCCGCAGCCACTGCGACGCTTCACGTCAAACCGAGCCGTTTTCTGCCGAGCTTCACGTTGGACGAATCGATTACGCTGGGCGCGAACAGCAGCTACGGAATTGACCCTTTCATTCAGGATGTCACCGTGCAGATTGGGTCTTTTTCCCAAACGGTCCCGGTGGGCTCCTTTATCAAAAAGCGGGACGGAGCATTTCATTTCGCCGGGATTATCAATGACGTGCTCTTAAACTTGACGATTTCACCGGTGAGCGGCAACAACTTCACGTTCACAGCACATGGCGAAGGCGTGAGTTTGAGTCCAGTCAATCCCGTCACGGTTGGACTGACGATTGGAGGCAATACCGGTACCACGACGGTGACACCCACAAGGGCGACACCCAAGAACTGAGGGGGCCTTTCGCGAGCGAGAGACGTCCCAGGAAATCTAGGTCGACCGCTTGGTCCACCCGTAGCCGCGTCAGCTGGCGGCACGCGCTCAATGTCGACCTCATCCCGCGGATGCGTGACGCTACCGGAGATGTGTCGCCCACCCAGGCCGGAGGGGAGCCAGACGACGGGGCGAAGTCTTGCTCCCCTCCGATTCGGCAAGCGAACCCGGAAGACACGTTCCACGATTTGGTGCTTTATTTGTTAACGCGCATGCGCGCCCGCGGAAGCGAGGTGCGCCCCACGGCTTGATTGATTGACCGTCTCGATCCGTCTTTAGAGGGCCGCCCACACTCGATGCACGTCATCGTGATCCTCGAGCGCTTGTAAGAATTCGCCGACCTCAACGCGTTCTTGTTCTGTCAGTTCTACCCGTTTTTTCGCCAAGTATCCGGTCTCGCTCGTAACCACGGTCCAACCGTTTTGGCCGAGCCATTTTGAGACCGAGTGGGTTCCTGACCGCTCTGTAATGAAGCGAGCTCCAGTGCTTCCCTCCGGAATGCTGTCATTGTCTTGGGACGACAGCGGTTCGACTTCGTTCGCTCCGGCTTCAATCGCGGCCGCTTCGATGTCCACTCCCTGTTCGGGCCGATAAGCTTCCACTAAGCCGACATGATCGAAGAGGAATTTATTGCTACCTGGGGTCCCAAGTTGGCCGGACTTGAACAGCATCCGAATCTCTGGAGCCGTCCGGTTTTGGTTATCGGTAAAAACCTCGACAATTACCGGGACCTTATGAGGTGCGTAGCCCTCGAACACAACGTTCGTCAAAGTCAGCTTTTCGCCCCCAATGCCTGCGCCCTTTTTAATTGCCCGCTCGATTACATCGCGGCTGACACTCATTTTGCGGGCTTTATCGACTGCAGCCGCTAAGCGTGCATTATTCTCCGCTTCCGCTCCGCCGAGCTTCGCGGCGACCATGATTTCTTTGACCAACTTCCCGACCGCTTGGCCTTTCTTTAAATGAGCAACTTCGCGTTTAGCTTGTAACCACTGACGTCCCATAAGACGGAGCTAATCTGCTCGGAATGCGCGTGGATTCAAATTATCGAAGCGCCGAACTTGGTTTCAGATAAAGCGCTCGGCCGCCGACGTCGATGATGGCGGAACGATAAAACAGAAAATCCATCCCGATAAAACCGGCGAATCGATGGGAAGACCCAGGGTTTTCTTGGATGTTTAGGGTTGTAGAGCCGATACGCGCGCCACTCGCATCGTACGCACCCAACTTGAAATCGGTTGCCGTTCCGAAAGTGTATTGAGAGTATCTCCCAAAATCGTGGAAAGTCCCCACGACTCTCGTGTTTGTCGTGAAGAACGGAAGGTTTACCTCATTACGAATCGAGTTGTCCACTACCGTGGAGTACGCGCCTGTATCCAGGAAAAAGCTGAATTCTTTGCCCCCGAGAGTTCCTGTTATTTCAAGCCGATTCTTAGATGTAACGTTCATCGGTACGTAAGTGAACCCGAGTTCCTCGTACTTTTGTCGAGACATTCCTAGATTCCCGGTCGGAGATAAGAAAATCTGCTGCGTCCGGCAATTGATGAGAGCGCCGTACTTGGCCAGAAGGTTGATGCCAATTAGTCCCGTTTTCTCGAGTGACCCCCCCTCGTTCCTCAATTCGACCGTCTTCAGCTCCCCAATCGATCTGACGGCGCACGCGACTCCGTTGCACTGAAAGGTACCCAGATGCAAGTCGTTGATCATAGTGACTGGGTAACGTCCTACCTTATCGTCGGCTTGAAGTCCCAACTTAGAGGAGAATGAGGGATCTATCAGACAAATCTGCGAGCCGGTATCAACGATCCACCACGTAGGCTTAGAGCCGCTTATCGACACAGGCACGGTCAGCGCGATTGAAGTCCCTACCTTCTTCTTCGCGATCGATCCTGTCACGTCGATTTGTTTAACCCCCTCTGCGATTCTCCCTTGAACCACACCAAAATTCTGTTGCGCGATACCGGACTGCGTGCTGCCAACTAGCAAACCCAACCAAAAGACAACCGGAAATCGGCAAGCTGACATGGGAGTGCTTATAACTAGATTCGTATACCCGATGGCAAGCGAAAACTAGGCAGCCTGCGGCGCTGCTCAGTTACTTATTATCTTTTGAGTCCTTTTTGCCGACTACAGGCCCAGCGATTTTCTCGGGTTGCTCGCATATCTGAACCCGCTGGGCAGACGCATTTTTGGTACCTCTTTGCCCATGAGCAAGTACTTAAAAGCGAGTCCCATCATCTCGGGGTGCATGAGCATTTTGTAGCTCCGTAGAAATTGATCTCTTTCCTGGCGGTCATTGCCGTTTTCAAAAGCGCGCATTCTGCTTTCGCCGGCGCCGACCATGAAATGGTGTTGGTCCGTGAAACCTAACAAATGGCATCCAGCGTTTAGACCTGCTTCAGCGATAGCGGTAAAATCAATGTGAGCAGTGATATCAGTCTCGCCGATGCCTTCAAAAATATCTGCCTGGCGTCGCTGATTCCGGTACGCGGTAAGAGTTCCTTCGGTTCTTAAGGGCGAATAATAATCGACTCGCGAATAACCATAATCAATCAACAGGATGAATCCTCGTCGGAGAGTTTCGGCTAGCGCGCGGGTCCAATCCTGAGCTGCGAGATTGATCTCGGTTTTGTAAGGCTGCGGTAAGTGCTCGGGAATCGTGTCGATTTCGGCAGCTAGTCGCGGATCTTTGATGGGCTCTAAGGTGAATTTGAATCCTCCGTTTTCCACGGCCACACTGACCTCCCACCATTGATTCCCTGAGAATTGCACGACGCGAGGGGGGATCGCATCCAAGATCTCGTTGCCAATGATGATCCCGGTGATTGGACCCAATTCATGCAAACTGCTGACCCAACGAACCATTGTCCCGCTGAGCTGTTGTCTCTGCTGCCTCTGCTTCGCCTCGCTGGGCTCAGCAATTACATAATTCCAAGAGACACTCGGCTGGCATTGAGAAAGACGGCTGAGCAAATCTGACGCTAGCTCGCCAGTTTCAGCGCCGGCTTCAACAATTGTGAACTCGGTCGGGCGCCCCAGGATTTCCCATAGCTCAACCATCTCATCCGCAAGAAGCTCTCCAAAAATTTTGCCCACACTGACATTCGTGATGAAATCGCCTTTGCGTCCGATCCTCAGCCGTTCCTGCGAATAATAACCCAGGAGCGGATGATATAGGGCCAACTCGATGAACCGTTCGCAAGAAATCGGACCGAGTCGCGCGATCTCGTTGCGAATAATTTGAACAAGTTCCGAGTTGTCAGGCACGCAATTCTTTAGTTCATAATGTCCCGCGAAACTAGAAGTTCGCGTTTATTTGCAGCTTGTCGCTCCGTAGGCGGATCGCATTCGTGGTCCTGCTTTGTTTCCTCGGACCGGCAGCTCTGGTGTTTTTTTCGTTTGAATGGCCGCGATGCTGGTGAAAGCTGTGAAGCTCCAGATGCTGATGCCCGACACTTCCCAACCAGCTGTTCATAAGCCTTTTTATCGGCGAATTTGGTTTCTTTCCTTCGTTGGACTGCTGGTGTGCCTGGTGGGGGCTGCTGGTTTTGTCTATTTCTGGGTGATCGTTCGCTACGAACAGAAAGCCGAGGAATTCGACCTGGCCAAACTCCAAAATCTCGAATCGGCGAGCGTGATCTACGACCGGTATGGACAAGTTTACGGAAAGATCTTTATCCGCAATCGCGAGGAGGTCAGCCTCAGCCAGATCTCTCCGTACTTGGTGGCAGCCTTGATTTCAGCGGAAGACAACCGGTTTTACGAACATCGGGGAATCGATTTTTGGGGGATGGTTCGGGCCGCCTTCAAGAACACGGCGGCGGGTAGAATCCGCCAAGGAGCGTCCACGCTGACTCAACAACTGGCTCGCAATACATTTGATCTGCGCGACCGCACCTATGACCGCAAGATCCTGGAAATCTTTCTCGCTATGCGGATCGACAAGGCATTGCCCAAAGACAAAATCATGGAGCTTTACCTTAACCGGGTTTATTTCGGCGGTGGCCTTTATGGAGCTGAGGCTGCTGCGCGCGGTTATTTCGGAAAATCGGCGATGGAATTGTCGATCGGCGAAGCCGCTATGCTGGCGGGTCTGCTAAAGAGCCCTAACAATCTCTCGCCTTGGAAGAGCCTTACCTCTGCGACGGAGGAGCGCAATTTTGTGCTTGGGCGAATGGTAGAGAATCACAAGATCACGCAGGAACAGGCTGACCAGGAGGTGGGGCGTCCATTAGAAGTCCGGCCAAAGACGAACGTCGTCTACGAGTCTTACGTAATCGATGCAATTCGCCAGCAGGTTCAATCGGAGCTCGATTATGAGTCGCTGGCTAGCGAAGGGTACAAGATCTATACCACCATCGATCCGGTGCTACAGCGAGCGGGCGAAGCGGCATTGCAACAAGAGTTGTCCCAGGTTGAGCGAACCAACGGTTATCGGCACCAAACCTACGATCAGTTCAGCGAGTCGCTTCGGGAATGGAGAGCGAGTCATAAGGATGGGAGTGTCCAGCCCACTCCTGACTATTTGCAGGGGGCAGTTCTGACGGTCGATAATCGAACCGGCGGTATCCTGGCCCTGGTTGGTGGCCGTGACTATTCGCAAAGCGAATATAATCGCGCGTTTCAATCCAAACGCTCGCCCGGAACCGCGTTCATTCCGTTCGTTTATACCGCGGCGCTAGCGAAAGGGGTTTTCCCGGGTTCATTGGTCGAGGATTCGCCCATGGATAACCATCAGGTCATGATCGGAGGAACGAGCGGTATCCTCGGTGAGTGGGGTGTGGAGCGGTCTGATAATAAGTACGAAGGTCTGATCCCGCTTCGCAGTGCATTCGCGTTATCTAAGAACGCCGCGAGCGTTCGGGTAGGAATCCAGGCTGGGTTAGACTCCGTTCTCAAGCTGGCTAAAGCGGCGGGGATTAACGACGATCTGAGGCCGTTCCCGTCCACCTTCCTTGGTAGCAGCGAGGTAGCCCTGGGTGATCTGGTCACTGCGTACACGATGTTTCCGAACGAAGGGTCACGCCCGGACAATCTGATGTTGATCAAGCGGATCGAGACCCAGGATGGTAAAGACGTGTTCAGAGAGGAACCTGCCCAACACAAGATTATCGATTCGCAAATCGCCTACGAGATTCATTCTTTTCTGACCGATGCGTTGAGCTCTGGCACTGGATCGGAGGCTCGTTCGGAGTATGGGCTGCGGAATTTTCCTGCCGCCGGCAAGACCGGGACCGCTTACAACTTTACTGACGACTGGTTTGTCGGTTACGACAGCGAAATTACCTGTGGGGTTTGGACTGGGTTTGATCGTCCGCACACGATATTTCGAGGCGCATTTTCAAAAGACATCGCTTTGCCTGTCTGGGTGGCAATGATGAATGCGTCACTAGATAAATTTCCTCCCCACGAACTGGGCCGGCCGCTTGATCTGAAAAAAGTCGAGGTTTGCCTTAACACCGGTCTACCCGCATCCCCGAAATGTTCGTTACTCTCTACCGTTTCCAACGATCCCGACTTACCCCCGCGTAAAGGCACGTTCACCGAGTTCACGACCGCGAAACAAATGCCGAAGGAACATTGCTGGATGCACGGGGATGATAGCCGGTCTTTTGTTAAAACGCTGAGAAATCAAGATATTCCCCGCGCCACCAACGCGGTGGAGCCTGGCCGATTCCCTCCGGTAGCCATGCTGGGAGAGACCGTTTTGGGTGAAGATCCTTACCAATCGGTAAAACCAAAGAAAGAACCCAACGCTACGGCCCAGCCTAAACCGTCTTGGACGCCGGCGCCGAAAGCCCTTCCGGTTAGTCCTGGCGAAACGCAGACCCAGGTACGACGGGCCGAACCGGTTGGTCCGTTGGACCGTCAAGGGACGCCCCCTCCGGTTGAATTGCCAACTCCGGAACATGTCGATCTGCAGTCAGATCCGACCGACCTGTGACGTTGCCTTCATCTCCCGCTTGTACTCGGCTTTAGGTAAAGAGCTCGGCCGCCGATATCGATTAGTGCAGACCGATAATATAGAAAGTCGACTCCGATGATCCCGGCGAATGGAGGGAAACTGAACGGTCCGAAACAGAGGATTGCCCCTTTGGCATCATAGTCGCCAAACCTAAAGTCAAAGGCAGTTCCAGAATTGAGCGGAATATCTCCGCCGGTTATGAATGGAAGCTTTAAGCCACCAGCTCTGTTAAATGGGATATTCGCGCGTCGCCGCACCGACTCAGCCAGTACTGTAAACGGCATTCCGGTGTCTATGAAGAAGGCGCACTTCTCACCACTAATCGTTCCGTTCACGACCAAACGCCCTCCGGTGACCACAAGCGGAACATAAGTAAACCCCATCTGCTCGTACCCCCGACGAGACATTCCCAAATTCCCTGTCGGTGAGAAGAAAATCTTTCCAGCCCGGATGTTAATGAGCGCGCCGTATTTCTCCAGAAGATCAAGACCAATTAGTCCGGTTTTCTCGAATTTTCCGGTCCATATTGTCGTTCTAAGGCTCCTGATGGTTTTAATAGATCTGTCAACGCAAGCGACTCTACCGGCACGAAACATTCCGATTAGAAGATCATTAGTTTCAACGATCGGAAAAGTGCTCCCTTTGTCTGCATCGTAGGGGTTTGCCTTCAGCTGGTCTACCGCTTGAAGCTCGAGCCTCGTGGCGAGCTCGGGATCTATGATAGATCGCGGCGCGCCGGTATCGATTGCCCACCAAGTCACCGGTGCATGGTTAACCGAAACCGGAGTCACGAGGTGATTGTCGCTGGAGAAAATGATCTTTGTGTATCCAAATTCCACTCCAGATCTGCAAGGACAAGGGCACGCCAGCAGCAATCCTAAGGGCAACAAAACTCCGAGAGGAGATCTTTTCATATTCTCTCACTGCCTCTCCGACAATCCTTCTTTGTCGGAGCGCCACCGCACGACCCGAGGTTTTTGCCAGATGGCCCCTAAGCGAATCAAGCCCAATCGCGGCCAACAGGACGTCGGGTTTCTCGAAGTGAGAAGTGTCAGCCCGCCTTGCTGCGCAAATACAGCGTATCCGACCCAAAATCGATGACCGCATCATAGTCCCAGAGAACATCCGCACCAACTAACCCGGCCCAAATATCGCCTCGATCAGATTTAGTGAGGTGAAGCGACGCCGCCAGAATTTTGCGGCTAGTTAAATCACAATCACCCAGTTGAAACCTCGAGCCAACGACCTGGCGTACTTTACTGTCAGGAAACTCTTTCATCGGGCTCCTGACGACCGAATTAATGAGGCGTGACGGAAGCCGGTCCTGATCCACAATCGACTGTTCGATCATGGTTCTGGGTGTGCCGGTATCGAGGCAAAACTGGTGGTGATTACTTCCTAGAGTGCCTTCAATCTGGACCTGCCGGCTACCCGTGATTCTAAACGGGATCGCGATATATCCTTCTGCTTCGTAGTCGGACTTCGATTTTAGCTGATCATCGTTAGGATCTAAATAGATCTGTTGTCTTCGCCAAACGATCAAAGCGTGTTTCGCGATTAGGAGATTCATCCCCAATAACCCGGTCTTTTCGAATGCTCCTGTCCAATTCGCAGGGCTGGGAGACTGGCTCAGCGCTTGAACCAGCGGATGCGATAGCATCACTAGCGGTCCACATTGGATCGTTCCCACTAATAGTTCGGGAGCCTCGACAAAAATGAATTGCTCACCGCGATTTTTCGGCTTCGAGGTAAGCTTATATCTCAAAGATCGCTTGAGATGCAGCTGCCGGGCCGTGTCTATATCAAACTCACACATGGTTGCCCCGGTATCGACCAACCACCAGGTAACTGGCGAATGATTAATTGAAACCGAGACGAACTCCAGATTGCCGGCGCGAACGGTTGATACCACGCCGCCTTGAGGGCCAGCCGTTGGGCGTGCCCCCTCGGCCGGCAACCGTTGGGGAAATCCGGCTGCCAGTCCCATCTCGACCAGTGCGATCAGTGCAACCCTGGTTGCTAGAACGCGAATAGGCAGTGGCACGGCGGGGTCAGACAATCTCAGGTTGATCAAAACGACAAACCATTAACCGCCAACCCCTAACCGTAAACCATTAACCAACACCTAACCCTTCACCTGTAAACTCTCGCGAAATAAAACCGCAACCGTGAACTGCGAACGGTGAACCGTGAACTGCGAACCCTTCTAGCCTCCGGCGATCGCCGGAACGATGCTGACTTCGTCACCCGGTTTCAGCTGGGTCGCAGAATCTTGCAGGAAACGGATGTCTTCATCGTTAACAAACACATTAACAAAGCGACGGATATTATCCTCCTCGTCGCAGATGCGCTCCTTGAGACCAGGATAATTTTTCTCCAGGTTGTCGATCACGTCCCGGATCGTCAAGCCGTCGACTTCAACAATTTCCTGGTTCTGGGTTAACTTACGCAACGGGGTGGGAATACGGACAGGCACAGACATAATGTTAAGTAATTAAAGAGATTGCGCTGGTTGTTCGAGCAGCGACTCGAATGCTCGCAGATTGGGTCGAATCACAGAAGGTTTGCCGACGTGTTCGGCAATGGCTTCTTGGGTCTTCAAACCGTAGCCGGTGATACAGAGGACGATCGACTCATCTCGAGGGATGAGGCCGTTAGCGATTAATTTCTGGGCGCAGGCGACGGTTACCCCGCCCGCGGTTTCCGCAAAAATTCCTTCCGTCTCAGCCAGCAACCGGATGGCGCTGATGATCTCTTCATCAGTGCAATCCTCGGCAGTTCCGCCGGTTTGTTTCATCGTTCTGATCGCGTAGTACCCGTCTGCGGGTGTCCCAATCGAGAGCGACTTGGCAATGGTTTGGGGCTTGCTGACCGGGCGAACCGTCTCGGTATTGTTCTTAATCGCGGTGCTAATCGGGGAGCATCCGGATGCCTGAGCCCCATAGATGGAATAGATCGTTTCGTCGACCAACCCCACTTTGCCAAGCTCCTCGTACGCCTTTTTGATTTTCGTCAGTAAAGAACCGCTGGCCATCGGGATCACGGTATGCCGAGGAATTTTCCAACCCAGCTGTTCAACAACTTCGAACCCCAGGGTCTTTGAGCCTTCCGCATAGTAAGGGCGCAGATTGACGTTAACGAATCCCCAACCGTACTTGCCGGCAACCTCCGAACAGAGGCGATTGACTTGGTCGTAGGGGCCATCGATCGCGATTACATTGGTTCCGTAGACTAAAGAATTTAAAATCTTGCTCTGCTCGAGATCCGCCGGGATCAGCACGAAACTGCGGAGACCTGCGGAGGCGGCGTGCGCAGCCACGGAATTGGCCAGATTGCCCGTGGAGGCACAGGCCACTGTATCAATCCCGAGTTCTTTTGCGCGGGTTAATGCCACCGACACCACGCGATCCTTAAACGATAGGGTGGGGAAGTTTACGGCGTCGTTCTTGATATAGAGTTCTTTCACGCCGAGTCGTTCTGCTAGACGATCTGCGCGTACCAAGGGCGTAAACCCCGTGTGTTTCCCTACCAGCGGTTCCCCTTCAATCGGCAGTAACTCACGGTAACGCCACATCGACCGTGGCCGAGCCTCGATTTTGGCCCGGCTGACCTGCTTAGCAATAGCAGGATAGTCGTAAGCGGCTTCTAGTGGTCCGAAATCAAACTCGCACACGTGGATCGCGTCCTTCGGATAGTGGCGTCCACATTCACGGCATTGGAGGTGCGAGAATAAGGGGTTATTGTCCATGGCAGGAATAGTCATTTCTTCCCCACCAAGAGTCGCGAATTACATCAGCTATCGCTCTCTCCATCTTTGCTCGAAAACTCGAGCCTGGAATTGGCACCTGGTCGTCCCGCTTTCGCAGAACCGGTTGCCGTGGCATCGTAGGGCCAGTCCCTCCGCCACTCTTGATGGAAGTCCGGCAGATTAGGTGATGCTTCGGGCCGAGTCAACTAGCGAGCATCAAAAAGTTTCGCTGCCCGGTTACTTCAACAAGGCACTTTACAACCTGCTTTGAGCAGGATTCTATATGCAATCCCCACGAACAAAACCATGGAACAGAAACCTGACTCCACCGAGGACCACTCTTTTGGCAGCGAATTAAGGGTGGGAGCACTCGGGCTAGGCATGGCGGCGGCCTTGATCTGCGTCTTTCTCATTATTATGTCGTTTTTGGCGCATATCGTCTCTCAGCATTTCGGGGGGAGCCTGCCGTTTTTCCTGGATAGGGGCTAGCCTCGGCACTGGTGGGGCGAGGGCCTGCCGCGCCGTCTTGTCCGCCAGAGTTTCGGGAATTAGGGACAAAGGAGGAAGGACTTCGGCGAGCTCAGTCGAGTCGCTGAGCGGAGTCGGGCTCCCGAACGGACTTGAGAAGTTTCGCAGGGGACGGCGATTTTCTTTGCAGACTAGCCAACGGGCTTGCCTCATGGCATCGTTGGCTCGAGCATCTCGAACGTTTTAAATGCCTGCCAAATTTCGCGTTTATCCTCCTGCGGGGGAACCCTTCGAGAGGACGATAGAAAACACTGCTACCATCGGGCGCACCATCGATAACACGGTCGCTCTCCCAGGCAACCATGTATCCCGGCAACATGCGATTGTTCGTTGTCACAATGCTTTCCAGTATCAAATTATGGATCTGGGGAGTCGCAATGGGACGTTCGTTAACGACCAGCGTGTGATCATGCCAATCGTGCTGGAGCCGGGAGCTCGAGTCCGAATCGCCGATTATGAGCTCGTCTTCGAACAATCTCCCGGTGATCAAAGCGGCGATCATACCGATGCGACCCTGGCGGCGTTAAGCCATGAGACGAGCCACGCCATCCTTTCTGTATCCCTCCTGGTATGCGATATCCGCGGTTTCAGTCCGATGGCCGAGAAGCTGGGTGACCGCAAGATCGCTCAGGTTCTAGGCAACTGGTTCCGTGATACTGGAAATGCGGTACAATCGGCCGGCGGAATCATCGATAAATACATCGGTGATGCTGTTTTGGCTTATTGGCCGGCGCGCGACCAGGTCGGAACCGAATGCGCAACTTGTCTCGATGTGGCCTTCACTATCTTGGAGCTAGCCGCTAGTCGCACCTGGGCCGACACAGATCAGCCGTTCCGCGTGGGTATCGCGCTACATTTTGGCCGCGTCACCAGCAGCAACATCGGCCAGGTAGCGGTCAGAGACGCGACCATTATTGGCGACGCCGTCAACACCGCTTTCCGCTTGGAAGGGGTGATGAAGCAGCTAAATCAGCCCCTCGTCCTGTCGGAAGACTTTGTGACTGTGCTGCCGCCCGGCCGAGAGTTCAACGATTTCGGCGTCTTTCAGCTCAAAGGTAAGAGCCAGCAGGTCCGCGTTTTTGGTCTGAAAGAAGCGGAGGCGGGATAAGGTCGCAACCGCGCCTATTCCTTCTCCTTCAGTATCAAACCCACGTAAGACAGAACAAACCCCACCGCGCTCCAGAGAAGAAGACTAAGGTACCCGACGATTAACGGCCGCGTGTTGGTGTAAACCTGTCCGGTCTTTAAACGCTCGCCGGTCACCAACCTGTTGAATTGATTCAGGTTGTCATACGCCAGCCGGTACTTCGCGGTCAGATCCCCGCCAATCTTTTGATTTAAGAGCAAGCTCGTATCGGAAATTCTCTCCGCCGCGAAACTCGGCATAATCTGGGCTACGGCTAGCACGAAAGGATCCATCTCGTCGGTTTGGACCGTGAATCCAGAGAACAATATTTGCGGGATCAGTATGAGGGGGACCAGCATCACGGCTTGCAGAGCCGAACGTGTAAAACAGGAGATGGCCAGACCGATCCCGGTAGCGGCGTATCCAAGAAGCAACAATCCTAAGATCTCCATCGGCGCCGCGGAAAGAGGAACCCGGCCGGTGATGAGCGCGCAGGCATAAAGCACCAGGCTCTGGAGACTTGTAATCGTCCCCATCCAGACGAATTTGCCGCCGAGGTAGCTGGTACGGCTTAACCCGACCAGTCGTTCCCGGCGAAAAATAGGGCTCTCTTTGACGATCTCTTGCGCAGAATTGCTACATCCGAACCAAAGCGTAGCGATGTAGGCAAAAAACTGAATCAAAAGCGCCTTATCGGTGACCCAGCAAACCAGGAGGCCGATCACAACGGGTTGGCCGAGCGTAATCAATAGATTCTTCAGGTCGGCCTTGAAAATCGCTAGCTGGCGCTCGAGCAGGATTGGAAGGGCAAATGGGCGTCGCTGTTTTATGGCAGACGGCCTTTGCTCAGGGGTCTGAGGTGCGGCCGGGGCGGTGACTTCGGGCAGGGAGAAGGGGGTGATCGTCTTGGGATCGATCGTTTGAAGCATGTCATACAAGGCACTGAGCCGGCTTACCCCGAACCGGGCTCGAGCTGCGTCCGGAGGTCCTTGGAAAAGCAATTTGCCGGCTAAAAGAACCGCGATCTGATCCATCAGAAACACGTTTTCCATCACGTGCGTTGTACAGATCACCGTGCAGCCGGTATCCGCCAGGCGTCGCAACAACTCCATCAGTTTAAATTCCGAGAATGGGTCTAGCCCTGACGTCGGTTCATCCAAAAAAATCAGTGGCGGCCTTCGAAGCAGCTCGACCCCGACGCTGACTCGCTTGCGCTGGCCACCGGAGAGCAGTGAAATTCGCAGATCTTTCCGTTCGATAAGACCGAGGCTCGTCATGGTCTGCTGCACCAGCGCGCTGATAGCGGGTCGAGGTGTTCCTGCAGGTAGACGAAGCCGGGCAGCAAACGTCAACGCTTCGACGGTCGTGAGGTCCCCATGAACAATGTCGTCTTGAGGCACGTAGCCAAACATCGATCGGAGCTGATTCAGATTGCCGTAAAAATCGACGTCATTGATCAGTATTTTTCCGCTGTCTGCCGGTTTGAGTCCGCTCAACGCCCCGATTAGGGTCGATTTTCCAGCGCCGCTCGGGCCAAGAATACCGATGAACTGTCCGGGTTCCGCCACGAACGACACCTCTTGGAGAATGAGGTTTCCACCGGCCATCCGGTTAAGCCCGGTCGCAACCACTTTGCCGACGGAGACCCTGACGATCCGGTGCAACTCTCGTCCAGTGAAGACGAAACAGAAGGGGCCCAGCTGGAGTTGATCGCCAATGATCAGTTGATGTTCGTCAAAACGGCGCCCATTCACGAACGAGCCGGCGCGACTGTACAGGTCAAGGACCCGAAACCCGTCGGCACTCTGTTCCACCACCGCGTGTCGTCGAGAAACCATGGGATCGTTCAGCTGAACGTCGACTTCCGGGCTCCGCCCGAATACCAAGCGTTTGTCAAGTACGATCCGATCTACCACCTCTTTCGCATAGACCACCGTTCCGGGAGCACCTAATGCTTCTCCGATCGAGGCTTCGCCGCCAGGAGGTTGGGCTGCGGAACCTTTACCGAAGCCGATAATCACCGGGCCGAGGGCGATTTGGTCTCCCGGAGTCAGCTGGGTTTGGCCTGCGATAGGACTTCCATTGACGACGGTACCTCGTTGGCTTCCGAGGTCCTCAATCAGGAAAACGCCCTCTTGGGAAAGGATCCGGCAATGCCGCCGCGATACTCCAGGATGGCTCAAGACCAGGTCTGCCTCCGTCGAGCGTCCGATCACAACGCTCGTCTGAGAGAAAGACCGGCTCGATGGCGGTAGCCCCGAGACAATAGCAAGCTCGATTTCCAACGCCCTAGCTAATCGAATTCGGAAATGGATTTCAATCTCGAACGCCCGGGCTGCTGCTGCCCAGGAGAGCGCACCTCGCTGCTACCAAATATATTTGCCGGCGCGTCCAAACCGGTCGAGGAATTGGCCGTTCAGGTTCGGACCGATCTGTTCGATTGCTTCTACTATTGCCTCGGCTGATTCCTCCGGTGAAATATCGGCGTCTTCGCCGCCCATATCGGTCTTTACCCAGCCTGGCGAGATGGCCACGATTGTAATTCCTTCTGGAGCAAGCTCGAATGCCAGAGACCGAGTCAGCATGTTCAACGCGGCCTTTGAAACTGCGTAAGCGTAGTATTTGGAGCTGTCCCGCTCGGCAATTGAGCCTAGTCCGGAAGACAAGTTTAGGATCCGCGGACGGTTACTCCGACGAAGGTGCGGAAGAAATGATCGAATCACTCGGGCGCAGCCCAATACATTTATTTCGAAAGCATTCCTGAGATGATTCAAATCGAGGTCCGTGATTTTCTCGTCGCCGCGTTCCGGCATCACGCCCGCGTTGTTCACGATCACGTCAATTCGGCCAGATACCGTGTCGGCGGCGTCAGCCACACTTTCGTCGGAGCCAACATCCACGGATAAGATGCGGACTAGATCCCGATTTGAAGTGGCCAGTTTCTCCAAGTGGACCGCATTCCCCCGGCTCCGGCACCCAGCTAAGACCTTAAAATTTGAGGCGACCAATGCTTTGGTTAAGGCGTAACCAATCCCTCGGTTCGCGCCCGTAATCAGCACGCTTTCCATGGCCCAAAGGTAACTGTCGCTAACGGTCCCGACAAATACGAGAAACAAACCGCGAATGGACCCGAAGACACGCGAATAAAAAAATGAACCTGGTCAACCGCAGATAACCGCAGATGTGAAGAACCTGGAAACGAATCGGTCAAGAAGTACAACGAAGCGACGAGCGGTCCAGAGAAATATCCAACGGTCAGCTGCCAACCGTGAACGGTGAACTGCGAACGGAGAACGGCGAACTTTTTAGAGGTCCGTCAGAGAACTACGGCAGCGGAGAGCATACTACCGTTGCTGCATTCCTGCCCTGGCGGGGTTTGTAAGTCACCGATCCATAGCCCCTGACGGATTCATCGACACTCGGATGGATAGCCGCTCGGAGCAACGACTTTTCTCTTAGAGGAGCTAGAAGAGGGGAGCCAGGGGAATATCCGCGTGCGGGCATCTGAGCGAGCGTTGGGCTCCGCGACCGGATGAGATCTAGGGGACTCAAGGGACTAATGTGACTGACCCATAGGTCCCATGAGTCTCATAAAGCCTGCCGCGCCGTAGGCTTGGCGGAGGTGGGTCCCATTTATTCGCGAAGCTGCTCACTCACTCAAATGCCGACATGTCGCTATGTCCATACCCCCCTCCTAGCTCCTTGCTCCTTGCTGTGCTACACGTAAGATCACTTTCTTGAGTCATGGCTCGTTTTCTCCTGATAGTTGCAATGCTTTGTGCCATTGGTGCGGCCGGGCTGGGCTTTTTTAATCGAGATAAATTGACCAGGATAAACCAAGAACTCGCTGCTTCCGCCGATCGGACGAAAAAGTTGCAAGCCAAATTGGACGACCTCCAGAAAGCGATGCAGCAGATGGGGCAACAAATCGAAGGCCAGGAGCGAGCTAACGAACAACAGCGGGACGCGACAAACTCGGAGCTGGCCTCCACCAAAACCAAACTCGCTCAACTCACGGATCAGATTGCCGCCCGGGAGAAGGAGAATCAAGAGCTCGCCAACCAGTTAGCGGATGCTCGCCGTAATCTTGACCAGAAAAAACAGGCTGAGGATGATAGGCAATCCCTGGCGGTCCGGTTGATTAATGTGGAGAACACCTTGAATCAGTTGCGATTAAATGCCACTCCTGCCCCGAAGACCAAATCCAAACCGCCGGTTACTTTAGAGGGGACGGTACTTTCGATGAACCGGGACGCGCAAGCTCTTATGATCAGCCTTGGCAGTGATCTAGGCGTTGCTCCGAATATGCATTTGACGGTCGAAAAGAACGGTCAGATGGTCGGTCAATTACGCGTAGTTTCAGTTGATAAGAATAGTTGCGTCGCTCAATTTATATCTGATGGTCCGGAGAATTTCGCTCGAGTATCAGTTGGGGATCCAGTGAGCATTACCGTAAGATGAGAACGCTGTTTGTATTGTTAGGTTTGGTGTTGTTGCTGGCGGGTTGTCAAACCGACCCTCAAGCAGCTAAAGAGACGCAGACACCGAAGTTTGGTCAACCGGAAAGCACGATTCCGTGGAACCAGCCGCAAGGCTGGGAAAATAACGGACAGCTTGGTGCGATTCCTGGAGTCGGAAACACTCGTTACCCGCAATAGCTCTTACGTGCGTTGGAGATTGTTGTTTTTCGCGGTGGGGCGCTCGGCGATATCGTTTTAACCTTGCCGATCTTAGGGGCGCTCCGAGCTTTCTATCCCGGATGCTTCATCACCTTCTTCGCTCCATACCCTCAAGCAACCCTTGCTGCAGGATTTGCAGACCGGATCATTGATTTGAATTCAGCCAGCTTGGTTGGGCTTTTCAACCCGGATGTGGTTCCTGCCGATGGCCTTCTCAAATATCTCCGGGCAGATTTGACCATTAGCTATCTCTCGGATCCCGAAAGAGTAATCGAACGCCAGTTCCTCGCGTCGCCGACCGCCAACTTTCTGCAGGGTCCCTTCAGACTGGATCTTGAGCGCTGCCCCGCCGTTGAACAGCTGGCGCGGCCACTTCGAGTTCTTGGCATCGATTCGATTGATTCGGTTCCCCGGTTGACGATGCCGTCCGCCGGACCGTCTCCCGGGCGCTTAGCCATCCACCCCGGCAGTGGCTCTTCAAAGAAAAACTGGCCGTTGAACCACTGGGCTCAGCTTTTGGCAAAATTGATGCCCTCTTTCGACGACGTTCTGCTTGTAGCGGGGGAGGCTGATACGGAAATTGCTCAAGCGATAAACCCGCTGATACCGGCGGACAAGCTGCGCCTGTGCGTAAACCGGTCGCTCTCGGACCTCGTTGCCGAGCTCAACCAAGCGACGCTCTTTGTCGGACATGATAGCGGCATTTCCCACGTTGCCGCTGCTACCGGCATTCGCACCATCGCTTTGTTTGGTCCTACGGATCCAATCATCTGGTCGCCTAACGGCGACCAGGTAACCGTCATCCAGAGTCCCGATCGAACCATGGCCGGCCTGGCCGTCGAAACCGTTCTGGAAGCGCTTCGATCTCTCAACCTACGAACTTAGAACCTACAACTTAAAACTTATAACCTAAAACTTTAGGGGGCCTTGAGCCAGATCCGATGGCGATCGATCTTGCCGCCTCGTTCCACAAAGAAATCACGAAGTTCCGGCGTGTAATGTCCATACTCTTCCGGATTGAGAGCCAGGAAAATGCGTCCACCCGGGTTGAGATAACGAGAATGCAGATCATTCAGGAAGAATTCCCACTCTTTCGGATCCCAGACTTTGCCGCTGCCGTGACCGTTGAAACAAATGGCGAACGCAGTCACTAAGTCAAACCGGCGGCCGACCTCCGGCAACGGCTCGAACGCCTCGATCCGCCAAACGACGCGTTGCAGGCCAAGCAGACCGAAAAGTTCGCCGTAAAACTCCGGGTCTGGAAGATCGAGACCGAAAACTTGGTGCCCGAGCTGCTTCAATACGAAGATGAAATAACCTGCCCCGCTGCCGATATCGAGAATGCTAAGCTTTGGATCTCGATCGAGTCGAAGTTCTCGGACGTGGTCGACCGCTCTCCCCAGCCAATGCTCGTAGTTGGTATATTTCGGCCAAGCTTTGACCTCTCCTGGCACCTGATACTTCTCGCAAATCTGATTCAGCTTTGCTCGATCAACGCCTTGCAGCAGAGCATCCACGGCTAGTGGATTTTTCCAACGGTAGTACCGATCGATGCCGCTAGACCAGGCCTCGCCCGTTGCGATCTTCTGCAGTTTGCGGGTCAACTTCATAGACTCCAATTAGAAAAAGACGGAACGCCACAGATCCGCCAGCTTCTACTTCGGCTCAAGAAGATTTTCTTGGGGCTGAATACTGGAGCTGAATGACTTCTTTTCCTTGGTGGGGCGAGGCTCCCGAACGATCGAAACCCGTTCGCAGGGCCCTAAATCGACCCAAATCTACGGTGTGTTGCGTCGAGCCGCGCCGAGCCGTGGACGCGTGCCACCCCCTCGACCCTGCTACCACCAAATATAGCGCTTGAAAATCTCTCCTTGGAACGGCCACTCCTCCGGAGTGCTTACCAACCCTGCTCGAACGGGATTCATGATCATATACCTGCGCTTCTCTTCAGCCCCTTCCCACGAACGGATACGATGGTGAAAGCAACCGGCTTGCCAACGCAGACAGTCATTGCGTGTTGTTTTCGTAAACATCGATTTCCAATACTGAACCCAGCGATCGAACGTTGCAGAGCCGAATCCCGGCCACGCAAAAAGGTGTAGATGATCGGGCATCAAAACGTAAGGACCGACTTCCCAATGTGTGGCCGAGCTCCAGACTTCGACCAATGTCTTATGGACCTTCGCATCTGCTAGCCAGGGCTTACGGCCGGACGTGCAGACGTTAAGAAAAATCAAAGTCGGCGTGCGGTTGTCTTTATTGATTCCCTTAACGGTATGTTTCCTTTGTAGCGGCACTGATGGCTAATAACACGAATTATATGAGTTGTATATTTTAAAAATCGTGGAAGCCTAAGACCCAACTTATCAGGGGCTCCGGCTCGGCGAACGCTGGGGCGCTGTCCGTTTCGGGTTGAGAAGTGATTAAGCCCTCTGCGCAAGATCCGAGGTCGTTCGGGAGCCTCGCCCTACCTTCAATAACTTCCTCAAAAATGGCGCCGTCCGGCTGATTTTACTTTTCGCGACTTCTTCTGGCGATCCAGTGGCCACAATTTCCCCACCGAATTCTCCCGCTTCGGGACCAACGTCGATCAGATAGTCAGCTTCGCCGATCACATCCAAATTGTGTTCGATCACCACGACCGTGTTACCGTCATCGACCAGTCGATGAAGCACTTCCACCAAAAGTTGAACGTCCGCCATGTGGAGACCGATCGTGGGTTCTTCTAGCAGATAAAGGCTCGATTTAGGATTACGATTCTTGCGCACTCGTTCGATCAGGTCTTTGGCCAATCCGGTCTTTAGTTCACTCACCAGTTTTATGCGCTGGGCCTCACCTCCACTCAGAGTTGGGCTGGGCTGTCCCAGGTGCAAATATCCGAGTCCGGTCTCCACTAAAAGAGACAGCGGCAAATGGATCTTCGGATGGGCGCGGAAGAACTCAGCTGCTTCCTCGACCGTCATTTCCAGTACGTCGCCGATGCTCCGATCGTTGTAGCGAACCGCCAGTGTTTGCTCATTAAAACGTTTGCCGGAACAGCTGTCGCACGGCACCCAGCTCGACGGCAGAAAGTTCATCTCTAGCTTGATGGCGCCTTGACCGGAACAGAGTTCGCAACGGCCTCCTTGCATATTAAAAGAAAACCGGCTGGCGTCATATCCCCGAATCCGAGCTTCCGGGAGTTTAGAGAACATCTTCCGGATTTCATCAAACACCTTAACGTAGGTCGCCGGAATCGAACGCGACGTCTTACCGATCGGAGACTGATCAACTTCAAACACACCGGATAGTAAATCTACGCCCGAGATCTTGTCCCACGGTCCCGAGTTTTTACGTCGTTGCTTCAGCGATTCTTGTACGGCGGGTAACAGCACGGAACGCAAAAGTGTGCTTTTACCGGAACCAGAAACCCCGGTGATAACGGTTAAACGCCCAACTGGGAAACGAACGTCAACTTTCTTCAAGTTGTTCGCCCGGGCACCGGTCAACGTGATCCAATTGGCGTCCACCAGCGACCGGCGCGGCCGGGATGGATGAACCATCGGCTGGCGCAGAAACCGACCGGTAATCGAGGTGGCGTGCTCCCGGATCTGGTCAAGACTGCCTTGTGCAACCAGTTCTCCTCCTTTACGGCCGGCGCCGGGTCCGAGATCAACAATAACATCCGCTCGCTGCATGGTGGCTTCGTCATGCTCGACCACCACCAGCGTATTGCCTTTTTCTTTCAAGGCCACCAGCGTGTCCAGAAGCCGGACATTGTCGCGAGGATGCAGTCCGATGGTGGGCTCGTCCAAGACGTAAAGAACACCGCGCAGATTCGATCCTAATTGTGCGGCTAATCGAATCCGTTGAGATTCGCCGCCGCTCAGAGTTTTCGCGGCACGGTCAAGCGTCAGATATTCGAGACCCACCTGGCGCATAAAAACCAAACGTTGTTTGATCTCGGGCAGAATCGTTTGGGCGACCTCCTTCAATTGCCCATTAAATTTCAGGGTCTGGACGGCCTCCAGAGCTTGAGTGACGGGTTTGGCGACCAAGCCTTCTATCGTGAACTCACCCAGGCGCACCGCTCGCGCGACCGGGTTTAGTCTGGATCCTTGGCAATGTTCGCAAATTTCAGTTTCCGCTTCGTCCACCCATTCGCTGCGGCGCTCTGCCAGCAACTCGGCAGCCAGCTTTGACTCGGCCTCGTCTTCGTCTGTGGAGAACGGCAAAATGTAGCCGAATCCATTACAATTTTGGCACCAACCGTGCGGCGAATTAAAAGAAAAGAGGCGCGGATCCAATTCCTCAAATGCATCCCCACAATTGGGGCAAGTCATTTCGCTGCTCAGCACCGTGCGCGACTTTCCGTCCGCCACAAATGCGGATCCATTCCCTATCTGGAGCGCAGTCTTTACCAGTTCGGATAAATCCTCCGGTTTTACCGAGCGCAAATTAGCGATCACGACCTCGATGGAATGTTCGCGAAATCGCTCCAGAGCCGGGAAATTGGCTACAGAGAAGAGTTTGCCGTCGATAATGAGCTCTTGATACCCTTCCCGAGCAGCCCAGGCGGCCACTTCTTTGTGGTAACCCTTACGCGCCTTCACTACCGGGGCCAGCAAACGCAGACCTCCTTTCTGTACCAGGCTGCGGACCTGCCGGATGATCGCGGAAACGCTTTGCTTGGCTACCGGGACTTGGCAGCGCGGGCAATACTGGGTCCCTAATTTAGCGAATAGTAACCTTAAAAAATGATAAACCTCGGTTACGGTCGCCACCGTGGATTTACCACCTCCCTGGGTCAGACGTTGCTCGATGGCCACACTGGGCGGCAGACCTTCCACATGATCAACGTCTGGTCGCTCCAGCTGTTCAACGAACTGGCGAGCATAGGTCGACATGCTATCAAGAAACCGGCGTTGACCCTCAGCAAACAGGATATCAAAGGCCAGACTGGATTTTCCCGATCCGCTGAGCCCGGTTACCACCACCATCTTCTCCCGGGGTAGAGTCAGCGATAGATTCTTGAGGTTGTGATGGCGAGCGCCCAACACCGAGATTCCGCTCTGCGATGGCGACGGTTGGAAGTTTAGCTCTCGGACCACGGGCGTGCGCCAGGCGGGCGTGCTGCTAGCCTTTCGAGCCAAACGTTCGCGCAGAAAACGTCCCGTCTCAGAAGCGGCAACTTTGGCCACTTGCTCCGGCGTCCCTTCCGCCACCAGCTGTCCCCCTTTCAATCCGGCTTCCGGACCGAGGTCGATGACGTAGTCGGCGGCTTGGATCACATCAAGGTTATGCTCAACCACCAGGATGCTGTTCCCTCCATCCGCTAACTCATGAAACAACTGTAACAAAGGGGGAATATCATCAAAATGAAGTCCGGTAGTCGGCTCATCGAAGATCAGAAGGTAACGCTGCTTTGATCTATGATTTTCAGTGAGATGGCCGACAAGCTTGAGGCGTTGTGATTCACCTCCGGACAACACATTCACCGGTTGGCCGAGCCGTAGATAACCTAGACCGACTTTTTCTAACAACAGAAGCGGCCGCACTAACTCTGGCGAAGTGAATTTGCTGCTCAGGAAGGCGATGGCTTCGGTGATAGTCAATTCCAGCACCTCGTAGATAGACTTACCTTCCAGCTCTACATCTAGGATATGAGGTTGATAACGTTTGCCTTCGCATTCCGCGCAGCGGACGTATTGGTCGCTTAGGAATTGCATCTCGACCTTCTCGTATCCCAATCCGCTGCATCTTTCGCATCGGCCGTTACCGGAATTGAACGAAAAAGAGCTACTGCTCAGCCCGGCCGATTTGGCTGCCGGCAAGGTGGCGAAGAGTTCTCGAATTTTGTCGAATACTCCGACGTATACCGCCGGGGTGGAACGGGGCGAGCGGGCCAAAGGGGATTGATCGACGAGCACCACGTCGTCGACCTGATGCGCACCCACAATCCTAGAACAAAGGCCCGGAGCTTCCTCTCCAGTTTTGCCTTTCAAGAGCAGCATATTCTCGTAAAGCACCTGTTGTACAAGTGTGCTCTTGCCGGAACCCGAGACTCCGGTAACACAACAAAAGAGGCCAAGTGGAAAGCGCACGGTAAGGTCTTTCAGGTTATTCTCGCGTGCACCCACCACTTCAATAAACTGCTTCGGCTGTCGCCGTTTCCCCGGAACCGGAATCGTTTTTTTGCCCGTCAAATAGGCAGCGGTCAAAGAGTCGGGTAACGCCTGCTCGATCTCATCAAGAGGCCCCTGAAATACCAGCCGGCCACCCTTAGAACCGCGTCCTGGCCCGATCTCAATAATGGAATCGGCAGCTTGAATCACTGCTTCCTCATGCTCGACTACCACGAGGGTATTTCCTTTATCGCGCAAACCCAACAGAACCCGCACCAGGCGATGGATGTCTCGAGGATGTAGACCGATGCTTGGCTCATCCAAGACGAACAGAGTATTTACCAGCGACGCTCCCAGACAGGTTGTCAGGTTCACCCGCTGAAGTTCCCCGCCAGAGAGTGAGCGAGTTGACCGATCGAGCGTCAAATAGCTAAGTCCAACTTCCATCAGGTAGCTCACTCGGGAAACGACCTGCTCCAGCAGAGTCTCCGACGTACGTTCTGAGGAGGCGGACTTGAGGTGGACCATCACGTCAGCCAACGTGTCGAACGGCAATTGCTGCAACTCTGGAAGAGTGTACCGATTCCCTCCAGCTGACACTTTGAAATTGAGCGTCTCGGGCTTGAAACGGCTACCCTGGCAGGTACGGCATAAAGTATAACTTCGGTAGCGGCTTAAGAATACCCGGACGTGCATTTTGTACGCCCGGGATTCCATCCAGTCGAAAAAGCCGCGGACTCCATACCAGCCGCCGCTCTCCCAAATTTCTTCCGCCGTTTGACCGGGACGCGTCTCACCCTCAATTACCCAGTCTTGATCGGCTTTAGGCAATTCGTCGAACGGAGCATGAATATCGACTTCCTTTCGCGAAGCGCTCTTGAGCAAGTCGCGCTGACACTCCTTCATATTCCCGGTCTGAAACGGTTTGATCGCTCCGTCGGCCAGGCTAAGCCGTCGATCCGGAATCGCCCGATTTAAATCGATCCCGATCGTTCTACCGAATCCGCGGCAAGCCGGGCACGCGCCCAAAGGATTGTTAAAAGAAAAAAGGCCGGGGGAAGGAGCGCGAATATCGAGGTCGCAATACGGGCAATGCCATCCAGTCGAAAACTTATGTTCCGCTGGAGTTGACTGGCCCACGGAGCGCGTCTCGCTTCCGCCTTCGCTTCGCTTTGGCGCGACAAGGCTGACGCCGGCCTTGGTGCCCTTTGCTTTTGTCAGTCCGTCGCCGTCCAGCTCTACTGCCGTCACTCGGCCTTTACCGTATTTTAACGCTTGTTCGATCGCCTCGGTTAGCCGGGCCGACGATTTACTATCGACGTTTAAGCGATCTTGGATAACCGGCACCATCGCCGGAATTCGCTCGATTGACGGCGTTTCATCCGTCCGGATGGCTTTCCGGTCTAACCAAACCCGAAGAAACCCTTGTTGGTTAAGAAACGAAAAAAAATCGGCGGGCCGCGTTCCGGGAGGTGCTGCCACGCCGAAACAGATCAGTACATTTTTACCGGTCAGTTCGGCAGCCACTTTCTGGCTAATGCTTTCCGCTGTCTCAGGAACAATCTCCCGCTCGCATTCTGGGCAAAAGGCGCGCGCAATTCGCGGCATCAACAATTTCAAATAGTCATTGATCTCAGTGATGGTGCCGACCGTGGACCGAGTCGTGCGAACCCGATTAGCCTGTTCGATGGCGATAGCGGGTGGGATACCGCGGATCTCGTCCACTAACGGTTTGTCCATCCGTTCGAGGAACTGACGGGTGTAAGGGCTGAACGTCTCGACGTACCGCCGTTGTCCCTCGGCATAAATCGTGTCAAAAGCGAGACTCGACTTTCCGCTACCACTTGGGCCGGTGACGACGTGTAGCCGGTTTAGCTCGAGGTCTAGATCGATTCCCTGCAGGTTGTTCTGCCTTGCGCCTCGAATCACGATTGCGGAAGAAGACGCATTTTTCCCCATAGAAAGATCCGAAAGTAGTACGGCCTGGTAACAGTTGCTAGTCTAGTTCGGCAGGTACGAGCTTGGCCGACCCCTCATACCACCAACGGTGCCCAAACTAGGCGAGACTCCTGACAACAGTATGTCAGGAGGATTGATAAAACCGTAGGAGATCTCCCGGTACCGGGAAGCGGATTTTTTTACAGAAGGCTTCGACGTGATCCGGCAGCGGACGAACGGTAACGAAGGCAAAAAGGGGAGAAGCGATCGAAGGTAATTTGAAATACGTCTGGTTTCCGTCCTTCGTTTGCTTCTGTAAAATGAGATTTTGGAGCGTGGCGGCCAATTCACACTTCGATCAGGCTACGCTCGGCAAACTCTAGGACTGCAAGTACTTGTTCCCGAGTTACACCGGGATACCAATCCAAGAAATCATTAACCGTAGCGCCATCCTCGAGGTTCTCGAAAAGCAAGGTGGCGGGAACATGGGTGCCCTTAAACCGCCACATACATCTAGACTTGCCGGGTCCGCGCTCCACGACCGTGCATTGGGTCCAGTCGAGCATAGCCGACACCATAAACCCACTAAGAAGGAATACAAATAGGTGCGAAAAAGGAGTTCGATGATTTCTGTTTTGCGAAGTTGGATTGATTCCGTTTATATTTCATCAACCGCATTCCCCCCGAATCAGAATCCCCCCTAAACGTCCTATGCATTCCGTTCGCCGGATTCGCAAGCCAAGAAAGACGGCAAAGACCTGCTCGCCAAGGTTTGCAGTGAAGAATGCCGCGAGGCGGTCACCGCTGCAATGTACGAAGAATGGGGAATGGAGCCGTAGATGCTATGTCGGGTAGGACGGGAGTTCTTGATTCACAACAAGGACGCAAAGGTCACGAAGGCGCACTTCCGCGGGCGACAGAGAGAAGCGTGGTAGTAAATGCCAACAAACAGTCTGTCATAACGGGTAGGTCTGCTAGCCTGCGCCCCCCCTCGCATCAGAAATCGCATGCGGGATTCATGAATTTGGACGACAGGCTCAAACAGTGGTCAATCTGCAGATTGTTGGCTCTCGGCTTCAGTGGGTCGTGATCGTTGCTACCTGCATCGCGCTCGGCGCTTGTGCGCATAAACCTGCGCCGACCGAGCCGCAGTATCCCGCTGTTCCCGAGCAATCGGTCAGGCTATTGGCAGCGGCTCCCAAGGGTTCTTTTGCTCGTCGGGGAGTGGTTACGATTGAAGATCGTTTAGCAGCCATGTCAGGCGATGCCTGGCTGCAGGTACGTACAATGGCTGCCCAGACCGGAGCAAATGGTGTATTCGTTCGCCGACAAAGGACGTTTTGGCTACGCGATCCGCAAACCAAGCAACGCGTGAGGATGGAACGAACGGTTTATGAGTTGGTCTACATCCCTTAACCGCGAACGGATGCAATAGAGGAGAAATCCAACCGTACATGGACGTAGATAACCTTGGGACATACCGTGACTATGTCGGATTCAATAAACGCTGATGAAGTTATCCGTTTCTTAGAACTCGAGGCTCACCCCGAGGGAGGATATTATCGAGAGACGTTCCGAGATTCGAGGCAGGCAGGGGAACGTTCGGCGTCGACCGCGATCTATTTTCTGCTGAAACAGGGCGAGATCTCCCGCTGGCATCGGATCGATGCTGTTGAGGTGTGGCACTGGTACGGTGGCTCCCCGATCCGGTTACAGATCCGAAACGATGAAGGTCAGACCGAGACGGTTTTGCTGGGAAACAATTTGCTCAATCATGAACGCCCGCAAGCCGTTGTTCCGGCGCACGCCTGGCAGACCGCAGAGACTTTAGGGGAATGGACTCTGGTAGGTTGCACCGTTGCACCAGGGTTCGAATTTTCTGGGTTCGAATTAGCCTGAATCGCTGGCAAGCTCGCATTCGCGAGCTTGCCGGCGATTCAGGCTATGGTCCTAAAATGGGCTTTTAGCGCCCATTTTCGGACTGAGGCATCCAGGTGAACTGTCGAGCGTCTGCTCGCCAATCAGCTTGGCGTTTACACACTGCGAGGACGACGACGAAGGACGAGTGCGGTTTTATTTTACGACTCTAGGTCCGTCGCTGCCGTAGCTAAAACCCGGAGAATTTGCAGTTGCTCCGTAGGAGCTAAATCTTTATAGCCACGTCACAACAACAAAATACGAGCTAGCTCCGTAGGAGCGACATCGAATTGGGATCCCATGATGTTATTGCGACTCGGGAAAATCCTCTACAAATTGGAAAACATATCGCTGGTCGTGCGCCACGTTGAACCTCTTCAACAACTCCACGTATTCTTCTTTAAAGCTCGTGCGATGGTGATGCGCCTGTTGATTTTGAATGTATCTGATCACTGTGCTGAGCTGAGAATGGGAATAGGAAAAAGCGCCGAAGCCCTCCTGCCAAGAGAACCTGCCAACAACCCAACGCCGATCATTAATGAACCCGGAAGAGGCAGCCTTTATGTCGCGGATTAAATCAGAAAGTGCGGCGCTTGGCTTTTGGCCGATCAGCATATGAACGTGATCCGGCATGTTGTTGATCGCGATCAGCTTTTGATTTTGCCCGGAGACGATGCCCGTTATGTACTTTTGCAGCTCATCATTGTATTGCGGCCGAATCAGGCTCTGTCTTCCCTCAACGGCGAAAACGACGTGGATGTAAATCTGGCTGTAGGTATTCGCCATTAGATGTCGCTCCTTCGGAGCTAGCGCCATTTTGGGTACGGGTGGCTATAAAGATTTAGCTCCACGGAGCAGCGCGTTCGGCTAAGAACCCTAAATCGGCGGAGCTTTGCGAGGGTTAGTGGTAATTTTCGAATCCCGATCAGATATCGGAGAGCAAGGTCAGAGCCGATTTCAATCCCGAAACCCTAAAGCCTTTCCCTACTTCTTCAGCCGGCCTTCTCCTGCGGTTCAACCGCAGGAGAAGGGGTTATCCTCCTTTCGGTTGGTTGGCAGTTTCCTCTTACTCTTCTGAAGGGCTTTCGGTTGGAGCGGGTGCGTTTTTCTTGGCACGCAGCCGGGCTATCCTTTCGGCATTGGCGGATTCCCAGGTTTGCGCCTGTTCCGGAGTTAAGACGGTCTTGACGTTATTAATGTACTGGTCGTGTAGCTCTTTGCGTTTCGCTCGCTTCTCCGCCGTGGTGGTGACAGCGTCACTTTTTACAACTTGTACAGCATCAACGTAGTTACTGATGATCGGCGTAACTTTGGTCTCCTCGTCGGGGGTCAAGGTCACACTTTTTCTTAGCATGGTTAGCTCCCGCTTCTTCAGCGAATCAGGAGAAGCCGAACGCCGTTTAGGGAAGTTGGCTTGAGCTGCCGGACTAACGGCTGGGCTAGCCTCGGTTTTAGGAGGCGGCGTTTGGGCGGCTGGATCTGCGTAAGCCGAAACCAAGGTTCCGGTAACGAGAGCAACGAACAGAGCTCGAGACAAGGATGTGATTTGCATATGAAGTCGGATCATAGCTCTGTCTGAGAAATATACAATAAGAAATAACGTTATAATAAAATGATACTATGTGTGGGGATCTCTACTCAAGCCGGTCGGCAGCGAGCGCCCTTTGCCTTGCGGGCTGGCCCTGGGCGGTGGAAATCGAGAGAAAGCGCAAAACCGGAAATGGTGGGGCGCGTGTCCGCGCACGCGGCAAAGACCTTCCGGACCGATAGATTAAGACGTTTTACTCCCTCTCACAGGGCATCGCTTAAAATAGTAAACCCAGGGCCGAAAGCCTTCGGCCCTGGGCTATAAGCTAAACTGCGGCGCGTACGAGCCGTCGGCCGTGCGCTGGTCCGCTACATTCGACTAGATACCGGAGCCCGGCTGATTCGAGCCCTCCTCGAATTGGTTCTCTTCGGTATTGCCGTTCTGGCTGGAAGCTTTCCCCTGATGCTGCTCGTTCTTGGAAGCGTTTCTCAGCGCCTGTCTCTGTTGCGGTGTCAAGACTGCCTTGATCTCCCGGCTAAACTTCTTGCGTAGCTCCTTTTGTTTCGCCTGTTTCGCTTCGGGTTGAAGCGAGTCATCGTTTCTAACGGCGACTAACTGATCGACGAAATCGCTGATGATTGGCGTGACCTTGTTTTGCTGGTCTCCAGTTAGCTGAGCAACTTTCTCGAGATGGGCTAGCCGGCGCCTTTTCATTTTCTCGGGATTTAGCTGTTGCATTTTGCTTGGCCCTGGCGCCTGAGGTTGAGAATTGCCCGGAGTTGGGGAAGGTCCCGGGTTCGAGCCGTCGTCCTGCGCCATAGCTGGTAAACTCCCGCTACTTAACAGCAGCAATAATCCAAGCACTTGGGCGAACAATTTCCGGAAGAGCGATCGAGTTTCCATGTTAGTAGTCGTAATCTCCTTTTAGCTTTCTTTGTTTCCGTACTCTGAATTGACGGTGTTTTGTTGGTGCCAGTTACACGAGCATCCTGCTCAGTGACCGATCTTTGTGCCGCCATCGGCCAGGAACCGGACCGCCCGAGATAGTAGTTCGCCGGCCGCCGGTTGCCGGCTAGCGGGTTCGAGTCGAGTTTAGCCAGTCTATTTGACGGCACAAGTTATGCCCGCGCCAACGCGAGTTTCATTGCTGGAAGGGGATATTACGAAGGTGCAAGTGGATGCGATTGTGAACGCCGCCAATACGTCTTTGCTTGGCGGGGGCGGCGTCGATGGAGCCATTCATCGAGCGGCAGGTCCGGAACTGCTCGCAGAATGTCGAACCTTGGGAGGATGCAGGACCGGTGAAGCGAAAATTACCGCCGGATACCGGTTACCCTCGAAGTACGTGATTCACACAGTCGGTCCGATCTGGGGAGGTGGAAATCGAGGCGAGCCAGAGCTTCTTGCCAAATGCTATCGGAACTCGCTGGCTTTGGCGACTTCCCATCAGATTCGAAAGATTGCGTTCCCGGCGATCAGCTGTGGCGTTTATGGTTATCCGGTGGACGAAGCGTGCACGATCGCGGTTCGGGAGACCCAAGTTTATCTCGATAGCAACGACTTACCGGAAAGCGTCATTCTTGTTTGTTTTGGCCGAGAGATTTTTGACGCGTACAAAAAGCTGCTGGGGTCTGGTGAGAACTAAAAGACTCGGATGCGGGCCAACACCGTCCGGCAGCCGCCGGAGCGTTCCCCTGCTAAACAATCGGGCTGGTGGGATTCGAACCCACGGCCTCCACGTCCCGAACGTGGCGCTCTACCAAGCTGAGCCACAGCCCGTCGAAAAGAAGCGTAGAGTAGATGCAGGCGAACGCGGGGTCAACCGCAGATATGACAATTCTCCACAAAGACACAAAGGAACAGATGATCATCCACAGATTTCGCAGATTACACGGTTTGAGTTGGAGACGGATCGAGGTAATGCGAAAGGAATCTCATCAGTAGATCGGTCTGCTACACTCTGACTTTGCCTGGCCTCAAACCGAAATCTGCGAAATCTGCGGATTTTAATTCTCTCTCTTCGTGTCCTCTGTGTTCTGTGATGAATTTGATCTAGATCGGCATCCCCGTGATGATCCCTTCCACGGCTTCAATCGTGGTTTTTTTCGGATCAATATCGTCAGCTACCGTTTTCCCTCGCCGGAGCACGATGATCCGGTCTACCACCTGAAAAACGTGGTAGATATTGTGAGCGATCAAGATGCACGAATGCCCGGAATCACGGGCGCCGCGGACAAACCGAAGCACGCCCTGCGTTTCTTCGACGCCGAGATTGTTGGTCGGTTCATCCAAAATAATCAGGTCGCTCTCGAAATGCATCGCTCGAGCGATAGCTACCGCTTGTCTTTCTCCACCGGATAACGCGCTGATGGGAGTAGTCGGTGGGATATCTTTTTTGATCCCGACCTGCTTAAGCAGTTTCCTTGCGACCTCATCCATAGCCTCCTGGTCTAATCGATCCAAGAAACGGGGGCCCTTCACCGGTTCTCGCCCTAGGAACAGGTTGCGAGCGATCGAGAGTTGCGCAATCAAAGCCGAATCTTGGTATATCGTCTCGATGCCTAACGCCATGGCATCGGTGGTGTTGCGAATCCTTACCCGGTTACCCCGGACGTAGATATCCCCGCTATCGGCTCGCAACGCTCCTGAAAGGATTTTGATTAGGGTCGATTTACCTGCTCCGTTGTCTCCGAGCAGCCCGACAATTTCGTTCCTCTTCACCGACAGGCTGACGTCGCTCAAAGCCTGGACCCGGCCGAAGAATTTGTTGATACGGTCCATCCGGACCAGTTCCTCTGGCATAGCTTTATCGGTTAAGGGTTCACGGTTCGCAGTTCACGGTTCGCAGTTCGCAGTGACCCATTAGTCCCATTCAGAAACCCGGCGCTCGCCATCTTGCTCGCAAACTGCGAACGGCGAACCGAGAACTGCGAACGGTGAACCCTCATCATGTTCCCGCGTGATGTCGGCGTTCGAGCCACGAATGGAGGGCCATCATGGCTAAGATAATTCCGCCAATGAAAATATTGTAAGCCAGGCCGGGTACACCGATCAGCACAATGCCATTGCGCATTAGGCGCAAAATCAGGACTCCGAGGATCGTGCCAATGATGGTGCCCCGTCCGCCGGTCAAAGCGGTACCGCCAATTACGACCATCGCAATCACCTCCAGTTCGTACTGAGTGCCGCTGTTGGGATTGGCCGCCGACACCCGGATCGAACTCGTGATCCCGGCGTAGGCAGATATGACCGCGGTCAAAACAAAGAGCGCGATCTTGGTACGGGTAACGCGTACCCCTCGAGCTCGGGCCGCTTCCGGGTTTCCACCTGCGGCTTGTATCCAGTTACCTACCTTCGATTCGGTCAGGACGTACCCCAGAATAACCGCGAACAGGATGAACCATAAGAGCGAGGCATAAATACGCAGTTCGCCCAGGGCGATCTCGCCCACTAAAATCTTCATGAGCGGCGAGTCCGCGGTCCAGGTTCGTTGCGGGAAACCGTCCGTGACGTAAAGAGCTGTCCCGCGGACGACTAGCAACATGCCTAACGTTACCAAGAACGACGGTATCTTTAGATAGGTAACGAACCAACCGTTGGCCAGGCCGATAATGGCCGCGACCAGAATCGCCACCACAAATCCGATCTCGAGCGGAACGACATGGGTGTTGTACAGCGTCCACATGATGATCGGCGCGAAGCCGAACACCGAGCCGACCGACAGATCGAATTCGCCGGCGGTCATTAGCAAGGTCATCCCTAGAGTGATCATCCCGAGCTCCGGAGTGAACGCCAGCAGATTACTGATGTTCCCCGCCGAAAGGAAAGCGGGAGACCGCGAGCTAAAAGCGGCGATCTCCACGAGAAGCAGCACCAGGGGCCCGAACTCGGGCTTAGAGACGACCTTTTGTAAAAACGACGGTATGCCCAATTATTTGTGCCCCGAACCCTGCATGATTTTCAGGTAAGTACCGGCCTTGTCCTTTTCGTACAAGGTGCCGACGCTGACGTCGAACCCTGGCGGAATACCGCTAGCGGTCATTGAAGCCAAGGAAAGTGCCAGGTAACTGGTTGCTTGGGGGTCCTGCCACATAGCAGCGTTGACGTACCCATCGAGGACTTCCTGCGCGGTATCGAGTGAGTTGCCCCAGCCGACCACAGGGATCTCGCCGGCCTTGACGTGAACTTGGTCAAAAACCCGTTTGATACTGCCGGTAACCAAATCACCCAGGCCAATGATGGCCTTGATCTTGGCCTTGTTGGCCGTCAGGTAGTCAGACATGCGGCTGATAATTTCAGCCTGATCCAGTTTGGCTTCGGTGATTTCGTAGGTGATCCCGGCCGGCTTAAAGACCTGATCGATACCTTGCGTTTCCAAGGTCTGGTAAGTCGCGCCTGGGACCTCGACCGGCATCCAGACGAAGTCACCTTTTTTAACGAAATTGTGGTCGACGAGATACTGCGCCCAGCGATGGCCGATGGCCACGTTGTCACCGCCGACATAAGCGTCGCGACCGCTGGTTTTGTCTTCAGTGTTCATGATGATCACCGGAATCCCGGCAGCATGGGCTTCAGCGATGACCTTGGTCAGGCTTCCCGGATCGGGAGTGCTGGTGACGATTCCTCTCGCTTTCGCTGAAATCGCGGCCCTCACCGCCTCTTGATGCGATGGAACATCGCCGCTGTGGAACGAGGTCCGGACATCGTTGCCGGTATCTTTCGCCCATTGTTCCGCTCCTTGGAGGAAATAGGTCCAGACCGGGTCAGTCGGGGAACCGTGTGAAATCCAGTAGTAGATGGCTTTGTCTGCTGCCGCGGCATTGATGGGCGCAAACATTGCCGCGATGGCGCCGACAATCGGTAACGAGAGCCCAATTCCTTTGGCTATGGGCTTATTTAATACAGGCAACCCGAGGCGGGTTACCCAATTGAGCAGAACACGTGTTCTCATAATCTGGGGGAGTTCCCGGCAACCGGCACGTCTAGCACGGTGCGGGGCGACCATATTGAACAAGGTTCAGAGATAAATCGAAGCAAAAAATTGCTGGGGGGAGGCGATGAAGGTGAAAGGTGATTTGGTGGGGCGAGGGGCAGGCCCTCGCCCCAATCACGTTTCACCTTTCACTTTTCACGCTACCCCCCCTGGCTGTTCGGAAGTAATCAGCCAGTCCCTGAGCCACCCCGTCAGCATACTCAGCGAAGATGTTCTCGTGCATTACGCCGTTGAATTCTCGCAGGCCGTCATATGCTCCGGCCTGGAGCCGATCAAAGAAGTCGCGGCTGTTCATCACGTAACATTCTACGTACGCGACCGGGCAGTGATATAGCCGGTTGGCCAAAAGATTTCGCGCCCAGACATAGCCGCTGGTGCCAACCCCGTGCGCATTGTTACCGTTGTACTGGTAAGCCGGCAGCTTGGTGGTTTCAGAAAGGGAATGGGCCACGCTCTCGGAAATGCCGAGTTCTTCGTCGAAGGGTTGGCTTAACAACTTCAGGAGCATCTGGTAGCGGACGTCGGCATAAACCAATTCGGATTCGGCATAAGCGCCGTTGATGATCAGATGCAGATGGTCAATGTCGGTCAAACTGGGGTTGGTCGGGTCGCCCCAAGGTTCGGCGTTGAAGTGAAGGCAAAGTGTAAGGTCTGGCTTAAGAACCCGGTTAACGCGGTTCGCTCGTTCGTGAATTTCCGCCACCCGATAGAAAAGCCGCTCGGACTCCCAGGAGATGGAATGTTCTTTGTCCGGATCCGCTGGCCCTTTGTAGGTCCGTAGGATTGGATAGATGCTGCGAGCTTTCAGTGAAGCCCGAGCTTGGGATCGAAGATCATCAGGACGAAGCGGGATGAGGGGGCCCGGTCGAGAACGAACAAAAACCACTTTGGCGCCGAGCTCCTCTAGACGTGGCGCCAAGACCTTCGCGGTTCGCAAAGTTAGATCGCCCTCTCTTACCGGTTCGGCAGTGCCGATTTGAAACCAGCGTTCCTCCATTTTGGCCCAGGTTCCTCCCAGGTGGCCAGGATCCAGGGCGATCGTTAGACCGGCCAAAGGCCGGTCGTTGTTCGATGGAAGATCGCCAGGCGTTCGCCAGTACTTCGGGATCGGTTTCGGAGTGTCTTTGGCGAATTTCAGTTTAATCCAGTGTTGCCCAGTCGTTCGAATTTCGGCGTAATCAGCTTCAACTTTGACGCAGTTGTGAGCGGTACCGCCAACGGCGTAAACTTCGTCCAAAAGGTGAACGAACCGGTCGTGGGTGAGCGTTTCCTGGAACTTCTGCAGACCATCCCAATCAGGTTGGCTGCTCAGCGGGGTCACAGGGTCGCCCGGGGCCGGCGTGGGAAGCGTGGCAAACCCGGCCAACAAAACCAAAAGCCAAACAACCGCGAATGCATCCGACTTCGCCAAATGTGAAACCAACGATCTCGCAGAGCGCATGCTTCGTTGGACAAGCTGCGAATGGACGCGAAAATGACCGACGAAAGGACGTAGCGTAGGCAAACACCGCTCGACACAAACAAAGAGTGCTGCGATTAGGCGAACGGCGTTCGAAAACCCATCTGCGGACATCTGCGTTTATCTGCGGTTAGATTGATTTTCCTTGGGTTCGCGTCGATTCGTGTCCATTCGCGGTTGGAAGCTTTCACCTAGATCGAGCAAGCATACCAGATTTGCTTCACGGTGGTTCCACCTTTATATAAGCGTAATTACTGGCGGGTAGGCGATGCTTCGACTTCTTTTTCTCGGTGACATCATAGGTGAGCCCGGTCGCAAGGCTGTTATCGAGATGTTGCCGACGCTAAAATCTTCGTGGGGCCTCGATTTTGTCATCGTAAACGGCGAAAATGTGGCGGCAGGGCGAGGAATAACCCCGAAACTCGCGATCGACTTGCTGCGCTGTGGGGTGGCCGTGATCACGACGGGCGATCATGTTTGGGACCAGAAGGACGTGGTCGGGTTTATCGATACCGAGCCGAGGCTGCTGCGTCCGATCAATTATCCCGAAGGAACACCTGGAGGAGGATCGATCGTTCTCGAAACTGCGAAAGGCAAAGTCGGAGTGATTAACGTGCAGGGACGTACCTTCATGCTCCCAGCTTTGGAAAATCCGTTTCGGCGGATCTTGGCCGAGGTTGAGCAGATTCGGACACAAACGCCGGTGATTTTTGTGGATGTTCACGCCGAGACAACGAGCGAAAAGATCGCTTTAGGGCGGTTTCTGGACGGCAAGGTTTCCGCTGTGGCTGGGACCCATACCCATGTGCAGACGGCAGATGAGCAGATTTTTCCAGGCGGTACCGCTTTTATCTGCGATGTGGGCATGTGCGGACCGACCGAATCGGTTCTCGGACGCGAGATCCAGCCCATCGTTCAGCGTTTTTACAGCAGCATGCCGATTAATTTTCCAGTGGCTAGAGGAGAGGTGAAACTGCACGGGTTGATGGTGGATATTGACGAGGAAAGCGGCCGGGCTTTAACGGTCCAGCGGATAGCCGAGACTTATCGGCCTGCCCATGCGGAAACTCCGGCGGTGGCAAGCCAGGAGGAGCCCTCGGTTACCCGGTAGCACGCGCGGCTGACTCGTTTTCGGAGAAGTACTTCGATTCGAGGAGACTAGTCAGCCGGGCATGCTGGAGAATCCTGTTGACGCTACTGCGCTCTTTGTTAAGTTTCGGGCTCGCTTGACGGACCTTGAGTAGCGATCGATCGGCTTTTTTTGCGGGATTACGTCTGACTAGCCTTTTTGATTGGTTTTCAATTTCCGGCACGAAAAGTCGGCCGATTCACTCTGTGTGCAACTGGTCCGGCAGAGAAAATAACATATGCCCATGTAGCTCAGTTGGTAGAGCACGTCCTTGGTAAGGACGAGGTCACCGGTTCAATCCCGGTCATGGGCTCCATGTCCTGACTAAATAGACCTTAGATTATTTAAATAGAAGATAGAGCAATAAGGAGACCTTAAATGGCGAAGGATAAATTTGAACGATCCAAACCGCACGTGAACATCGGCACTATCGGACATGTGGACCATGGTAAGACCACATTGACTGCCGCGATCACGACGATCCTGGCCGAAAAGGGCATGGCAGAGGCGAAGAGATACGATCAGATCGACGCGGCTCCCGAAGAAAAAGAGCGCGGTATTACGATTAATACGGCTCACGTCGAGTACCAGACGACCAATCGGCATTATGCCCACGTCGATTGCCCCGGTCACGCTGACTACGTGAAGAACATGATCACCGGCGCAGCGCAGATGGACGGCGCGATTTTGGTGGTATCCGCGGCGGACGGCCCAATGCCCCAGACTCGGGAACACATTCTCTTGGCCCGCCAAGTCGGCGTGCCCTCCATTGTCGTGTTCTTGAACAAATGCGACATGGTTGATGATCCGGAGTTGTTGGATCTCGTGGAAATGGAAGTTCGGGATCTGCTTTCTCAGTACGAGTTTCCGGGCGACACCATCCCAATCGTTAAGGGAAGCGCTTTGAAAGCGTTGGAAGGTGATCCCAAGTATAAAGAGAACATTATGCAGCTCATGGCCGCGGTTGATGAGTACATCCCGCTGCCGGAACGACCGATTGATCAGCCGTTCCTGATGCCGATCGAAGACGTGTTCAACATTGAAGGTCGTGGCACCGTAGTGACCGGCCGAGTTGAGCGCGGTATTCTGAAGAAGATGGAAGAAGTCGAGATCGTCGGGATTCGTCCGACGGTGAAGACGACCGTGACCGACATCGAAATGTTCCGAAAGTTGTTGGACGAAGCGCGAGCTGGTGACAATGTCGGAGTGTTGTTGAGAGGTGTTAAGAAAGAAGACGTGGAACGTGGCCAAGTCGTAGCGAAACCGGGGACGATCCATCCGCACAAGAAGTTCAAAGCGGAGGTTTACGTCCTGAGTAAGGAGGAAGGCGGACGACATACTCCGTTTTTCACCAATTATCGCCCGCAGTTCTACTTCCGGACGACCGATGTCACCGGAACCGTTAAATTGCCGGATGGCGTCGAAATGGTCATGCCGGGGGACAATGTGTCGATTGAGGTCGAGTTGATCACCCCTATCGCGATGGAAAAAACCATCCGTTTCGCTATTCGTGAAGGCGGCCGTACGGTAGGCGCGGGTCGAGTCGCTGATATTCTTGATACCGCCGCAGGTAAGTAGTATCTGCCGAAGAAATAGAGATTAAAATGGAGGTCCGGCAGCTAGGGCGCGGCAACGCGTTCGGTAAGCCGGACCGTTTCTCTTGGTAGGCAGAGGCTCTTGTGGTAGGGAGAGGTTCCCGCCGAGCAGTGCTTTTTTGGTAATAAGCAGTGAATATTTTTAGGTCAGTAGCTCAATTGGTAGAGCAGCGGTCTCCAAAACCGCCGGTTGGGGGTTCGAGTCCCTCCTGACCTGATCCCCCGTTCATCCTATGTTTGGTTTCTTTCGATATATTATCCGGTTCATCGGCGAAGTGCGCGGGGAGTTGGCTAAGGCGAGTTGGCCTTGGGACCCCAAGGAGCATGGGGTCCGAAAATATCGAGAATTGATCGACTCCACGACCGTCGTGGTAATCGCGATGGTTATATTGAGCGGCTACATTGCTTTCTGGGATTTTGTGATGGTGAAGGTCGTCGGCTGGCTAGTGCCGTGAGGCGTGACTATGAGTGAGCCCGATAAAGATCAATGGTTTGTGGTGCACGTCCTGTCAGGGCAGGAACAGAAGGTTTTCGAAAGTTTGACCCGCAGGATTAAGACCGAAGAGATGGGTGACTTGGTCTACGAAGTCTTGATTCCGACCGAGCGAGTCTCTGAAATCAAGCGCGGTAAACGCACCGAGACGACTCGCAAATTTTTTCCCGGGTACCTGATCGTCAATATGTACCTGCTGGATAAGCAAAACCAATTGATCGATCGGACTTGGTACTTCATTCGTGAGACCCCAGGGGTGCTCGGATTTGCCGGGACTAAAGATCGTCCCGTAGCGATGCGGCCCCAGGAGGTCGAAAGCATGTTAGCCCAAATCCGGGAACGCGAAGACAAGGTCAAACCCAAGGTTAGCTTTGAGGTTGGCGAAACGGTGAAAGTCGCAGACGGACCGTTTCAGAACCAGAGTGGTGTTGTGGAGGAGATCGATCCCGACCGCGGCAAACTCCGCGTTTCGGTCAGCATTTTCGGCCGCTCCACGCCGGTGGAGTTGGAATATTGGCAGGTCGAGCGCAGTTAGTTTAAGAATAGCGAATAGAAATCAAAGAACATGGCAAAGGAAGTCGTCGCAACGATTAAGCTTCAGATCCCGGCCGGGCAAGCGAACCCAGCACCGCCGGTTGGACCCGCCCTGGGTCAGAACGGTGTCAATATCATGGCGTTCTGCAAAGAGTTTAACGCCACTACTCAGAAACAGGCTGGCGATATTCTGCCGGTCGTTATCACCGTTTACAAAGACAAATCGTTTACGTTCATCACCAAATCGCCTCCGGCAGCGATCTTGCTGAAGAAAGCCGCGAATATCGCGGCCGGCTCCAAAGAGCCTGGCAAAACGAAAGTCGGCCAGCTGACGAAAAAAGACGTCATGGCGATTGTTAAGGTCAAGCTCAAGGATATGAACGCCCGCTCCGAGGAAGCCGCCTATCGGACCTTGGTAGGGACCGCTCGGCAAATGGGGATTGATGTGGTAGAATGACTGTCCCGGTAGGGGCGAGCTCCTCCTCGACAGGATGGATAAGCGGGAGCTCATCCCTACCGAAACAAAACAGAAAAATAAGCAGGAGGTTCGACCAAGTTCGGACCGCCAGAACTGCAAAAGAAAATGAAACTAAAAGATCGTAGTAAACGTTATCGGTCCTGTGCGGAACTCGTTAATCCGCAAAAGGCCTACTCGCTCCCTGAGGCGGTCGACGCCCTCAAGAAGCTGCCACCAACCAAGTTCGATCAAACGGTCACGCTTTCTTTCAAGCTCGGCGTAGACCCGCGTCAATCAGATCAGATGGTTCGAGGGACTTGTCCTTTGCCGCATGGTAGCGGTAAGACTGTCCGAGTCCTGGTCTTTGCTCAGGGACAAGCTGCGACCGCCGCCAAAGAAGCCGGCGCAGAATATGTCGGCTTCGAAGACCTCATTAAGCAGTGCCAGGCCGGATTCCAGGACTTTGATGTCGCTGTCGCAACTCCGGCGGCGATGTCGGAAGTACGAAAACTCGGTAAAATCCTTGGTCCCCGTGGTTTGATGCCAAATCCGAAGACCGGCACCGTGACCGAGGATACCGCGAAAGCCGTGCGCGAAGTAAAAGCCGGACGGGTTGAGTTTAAGTTGGATAAGAATGGCAACGTGGCGGTTCCGATGGGCAAATTTTCTTTCGCGCCAGACGCATTGGTAGAGAATGGATCCGCGGTGATTGATGCCGTCGTTAAAGCGCGACCGCCGGCCGCCAAAGGCAAATTCGTTCACAGTATCACCGTGAGCGCGACAATGACACCGGGCCTGCACCTGGATGCGTCTACTTACAACCGATAAGGGGAGCGAAAATGAGACCTGAAAAGACCACGATTGTTGAAGATTTATCCGCGCGACTGAACGCGTCCCCGTTCCTGATCGTTACTGAATACACCGGAATGAATGTTCTGCAGTTTGCAGAACTCCGGAATCGTCTGGCTGGAGCCGGCGCCCAATGCAAGGTTGTCAAAAATACCTTCCTGCGCAGAGCGGCAACCGAGGTCGGTTACCCCGATCTGGGTAAGGATTTGGTTGGTCAAACCGCTATTGTTATCGGCGAGAATGATGTTTGTGCCGCCGCCAAGGTTCTGAAGACCTTCTCGACGGAGTTCCAACGCCCGGCCGTAAAGCTTGGCGTATTGGATCACGCCGTCATCTCTAAGGAACAGATTCAAGTGCTAGCTGATCTACCGGCTAAGCCGGTGTTGCAGGCTCAGCTATTGGGCGTTTTGAAGTCGCCGCTACAGAAACTGGTTACCGTGCTCAACGAGCCTGGCGCATCCTTGGCTCGGCTTCTAAAAGCGCGAGTCGAAAAGGAGGGTGGCGAACCAACGACCTAGGACTTTCATTGTCGGACCGGTAGGTACGAGCTCCTGCTCGTCCGCTGTCCCACAATAAAACGAGGCGCGAAGAAGCCGCGCGTCCCGCAAAAAACCAACTGGTTCCTCGTCGGGTTCTGCAGCTGCAGGATCTTAAATGCTTCTGAGGCTTCGGGAGCGCGACGATACCGAAGAATTAAATATGGCAGATACAGAACAAATCGTAGAACAGCTCAGCGGATTAACCGTTTTGCAGATCGCTGACCTGGTTAAAAAACTCGAAGAAAAATGGGGTGTCAGCGCGGCAGCGCCAGTGGCAATCGCAGCGCCGGCAGCCGGTGGCGGGGCAGCAGCAGCGCCTGCAGTCGAAGAAAAGACGACATTCGACGTTATCCTTACAGAAGTCGGCGCTAACAAAATCGCTGTCATTAAGGAAGTCCGTGCCTCTGTGCCGGGCCTGGGACTTGCAGAAGCGAAAGCCCTGGTCGAGAGCGCACCGAAGCCGGTGAAAGAAGGCGTTACCAAGCAGGAAGCCGAAGAGGCCAAGAAAAAGATCGAAGCGGCTGGCGCCAAGGTAGAGATCAAGTAACCGACCTTTACCTCTTAATAAGATTCACAGAACCGGGCGCAGACATGGTCTGTGCCCGGTTTTTTGTTGTGGAGGGGTGAGCGCGCGATAGCACGCCCATCCCCTGGAGGGGAGCCGCTTTGTAGGATGGCAGGTCTATCGGGCGTCTAGCAGGCGGCTCCCGGAAACGACCCGGAGTGATCCATCCGCCCAACGCTTCGGGTCTGCGGCATTTTCGAAGACAACCCTGGGCTGATGGCGCATCACGGGGCCGTTCCAGGGAGCCGCCTGCTGCAATCCGATAGACATGCCGCCTGCAAAGCGGCTCCCTTCCAGGCGATGGGCTCGGCTTTCCGTCCCGCCCACCTCGGAAAACCGCTTGCGACTCGGCCGGAATCGGGTAGAGTGATAGCTCGTTGACCGCGGGGGAAATCGAGATATAGCTCGCTCGTTTAACACATTCAGTAACAGTTCAAAGCTCCAAACGCGAGGCGAATTTGACAGGCCTTGCGAGTGGAGCTATTTGTGTTCCCCTTTGGCGTTTTTGCCAGCGAGGGGAGCCTTAACAGAGTGAACCGGCACTAACGTGCCGATCGGTCCTAGAGAGAAAAGCATCCGTATGTCAGAGCGTATTTATTTCGGAAAGATCAAAGAAGCTGTCGAGCCGCCAAATCTTATAGAAGTGCAGCTCAATTCGTACGTGGAGTTTCTCCAAAAGGATGTGCCGGCCAGCAAGCGCAAGAATGTCGGCCTCCAAGCAGTGTTTAAGGAAGTTTTCCCGATCCAAAGTTACGACGACAAAGTCGTTCTCGACTTTGCCAGCTACGATATCGGTGACCCGAAAATGTCTGCTCTCGATTGCCAACGTGAAGGGCAAACATTTAGCGCTCCGTTACACGTCACTTTTCAGCTGAAGGACGAGAAAGGGACTAAAGAAGAGAAAGTTTACATGGGCGAGATCCCGCTCATGACCCCGCAAGGAACTTTCGTGATCAACGGCGCCGAGCGTGTCGTGGTCAGCCAATTGCATCGTTCGCCTGGCATCGCCTTTGAGTCCAGCATCCACCTGAACGGGAAAGTTCTCTACAGCTTCCGCATCATTCCGGATCGCGGTTCTTGGTTGGAAGTCCAATTTGATACCAACGATTTACTTTATATCTATCTCGATCGCCGCAAACGCCGCCGGAAGTTTCTGGCGACCACTTTCCTGCGAGCCATCGGTTACGGGTCGGATGAAGCGATCATCAAGGTCTTTTATCAGATCGAGAAGCTCTCGCTCAAGGCGACCATTGATGAAGAACAGCTCAACACGAAGGTTCTGATTGCTGACGTGCGCGACGGAGAAATCACCGTGGCGCGAGCGTTCGAACCTCTGACCAAAGCGACGATCCAGCAGATCTTGTCGTTAGGGATTACCGAAGTCGATGTGGTCGATACGAAGGATGACGACACGATCATCAAATCCATCAAGAAGGATCCCGCTCATGACGAAGAAGAAGCATTGCGGGATATTTATCGGCGCTTGCGCCCCGGCGATCCTCCAACCATCCCGAATGCGCGCGGTTTGCTTCGACGCTTGTTCTTTGATCCGAAGAAATATGATTTGGGACGAGTCGGTCGTTACAAGATCAATCAGAAGCTGAGCATCGAAGTTGATTTGAGTGAAAGGACGCTCACCACGGCGGACTTCATCGGGGCGATGAAATACCTGGTCAACCTCCGTAAGGGAGAAGGGCTCCTTGATGATATTGATCACCTTGGTAGCCGCCGAGTCCGAACCGTAGGCGAGCTCCTGGCCAATCAGTGCCGGGTCGGATTAGCCCGAACCGAGCGCCTCGTGAAAGAGCGCATGACGCTCTTTGATGTGAACATCGACGGGATGACGCCCCAGAAGCTCATCAATCCGAAGGCATTGAGCGCGGTCATTCGCGATTTCTTTGGCCGGTCGCAGCTTAGCCAGTTCATGGATCAGACGAATCCGCTGGCAGAACTGACTCACAAACGCCGTCTTTCGGCGCTTGGGCCTGGTGGCTTGAGTCGGGATCGAGCGGGTTTCGAAGTGCGTGACGTGCATCCGTCTCACTACGGACGTATTTGTCCAATTGAGACCCCGGAAGGACCGAACATCGGTTTGATCAGCTCGATGAGTACTTTCGCCCGGATTAACGAGTTCGGGTTCATCGAAACACCTTATCGCCGAGTCGTGGAGGGGCGCGTCACCGAACATATCGATTACCTCACGGCGGATCGCGAGGAGAGCTACGTTGTGGCTCAGGCGAATGCGCCCATCGAAAAGAACGGAGCTTTTATCGATGAGAAAGTGTCTTGCCGTTACCGGGGTGACTTTGTGGAGGTTGAACCCTCAAAGACCCACTACATGGACATCTCCCCGAAACAGCTGGTTTCTGTCGCCGCCGGGTTGATTCCGTTTTTGGAGCACGATGATGCGAACCGAGCATTGATGGGTTCAAACATGCAGCGGCAAGGGGTGCCACTCATCGTTTCGGAATCGCCATTGGTCGGTACCGGCTTGGAGGGGAAAGTAGCGCGAGATTCCAAAGCGGTGATCGTGGCAGAGGGTGATGGTGTCGTTGCCTCAGTCACGGCCGAACAGATTGTTACAACCCGGGATGGCAAGCTTCCAGAGCTGAAGAAACGCCCGATCAGCCGGCCGGAGGATGGTCTGTACGTCTACGAGCTTCGCAAATTCATGCGGTCGAACGCCGGTACGTGCATTAACCAGAAGCCGATCGTCCACAAAGGCGAAAAAGTGGCTAAAGGTCAGGTGATCGCAGACGGGCCCAATACTGAGGACGGCGAGCTCGCCTTAGGGCGAAACGTGCTCGTCGCGTTCATGCCTTGGAACGGTTACAATTTCGAGGATGCGATTCTGATCTCTGAGAAAGTGGTTAAGGAGGATATTTACACCTCTATCCACATCGACGAGTTCGAGATCGGAGCCCGCGACACCAAGCTAGGACCGGAAGAAATAACTAGGGATATCCCAAACGTAAGCGAAGAAGCGTTGCGGAATCTTGGGCCCGACGGTGTTATCCGGGTAGGAGCTGAGGTGAAGCCGGGAGATATTCTCGTCGGTAAAATTACGCCGAAGAGCGAAACCGAGCTTGCCCCTGAAGAAAGATTATTGCGCGCGATTTTCGGTGAAAAGGCGGCAGACGTGAAAGACACGTCTCTGACGGTTCCATCCGGGACTTACGGCATCGTGATGGATGTGAAGGTTTCTTCTCGGAAAGAGGTCCAGAAGCAGAAGCTCACTCCGGCTGAGACGAAGCGTCAGGCCAAACAAATTGGCGAAGACTATCGCAAAAAGAAAGACGAGCTGCACGAGGAGCTGACCGAAGCGTTGTCGAATATCCTTTTGGGCGAGAAAATCCCGTTGGATGTCGTAAACGCTGAGACCGGTGAGATCATCATTCCAGCCAACCGAAAGATCACCAAGACCCTGCTACGGAAGCTGGCCGGAGTATACGATCATATCGATATCGACCCGAGCCCGATCCGGAACAAGATCCGAGAGATTATCAGCTCGTTCGAGCACAAGTTCGCGGAGCTCGATTTGGAGAAAGATCGTTCACTCGATCGAATCGAGAGCGGCGACGATATTGATCCCGGCATCATCAAGCAGGTAAAGGTTTATATCGCCAGCAAGCGTAAGTTGAGCGTCGGTGACAAAATGGCGGGTCGCCACGGGAATAAGGGTGTGGTGGCTAAGATCGTAGCGGAAGAAGACATGCCGTTCCTTAGTGACGGAACGCCGGTCGAGATTGTGCTCAACCCGCTGGGCGTGCCCAGCCGCATGAATGTGGGTCAGGTTTTGGAGACGCACTTGGGCGTTGCCGCTAAAGCCCTCGGATTCAAGGTTGCGACCCCGGTCTTTGACGGAATCGATGAGCCCGAGGTGCGCAAGTACCTCACCGAGGCGAAGAAGGTAGACGGATTTACCTGGATCAACGAAAACGGGAAATCGACTCTGCACGACGGGCGAACCGGTGAGACGTTCGATCAGCAGGTGGTCGTCGGTTACATCTACATGCTGAAATTGGGCCACTTGGTTGCCGACAAGATCCATGCGCGAGCAGTTGGACCGTATTCGTTGGTTACCCAGCAGCCGTTGGGTGGAAAAGCTCAATATGGTGGACAGCGGTTTGGTGAGATGGAGGTCTGGGCATTGGAGGCATACGGCGCGGCTTACACTCTCCAAGAGTTGTTGACTGTGAAATCCGATGACGTCCAAGGACGGACACGGATTTATGAATCCATCGTCAAGGGAGACAATTCCTTGGAAGCTGGCACTCCTGAGTCATTCAACGTTTTGATTAAGGAAATGCAGAGCTTGGGCTTAGACGTGAAGGTAGGCGGGCGACCGCAAACCTTCCTGGATACCACTTTGGATGTAGCTGCGGCGGGATAACGCTCCTACGTGCAGGCAATGTCGGTTTTGAAAATTCTAGTTAACACACTCGTGGTTCGCGGTTCCCGAGCGGCAGTTAGCAATTTGTTATCCTGAAACCCGCGGTCATAGCTATGAATGAAACGAATCTTCGCGAACTTCTAGGGGAAGAACGCTCGGTCGGTTTCGACCAAGTAGGAATCAGCGTGGCGTCGCACGATGCCATTCGCTCTTGGAGCAAAGGTGAGGTAAAAAATCCGGAAACGATCAACTACCGAACGTTTAAGCCGGAAAAAGGTGGTCTTTTCTGTGAGCGTATATTCGGTCCTACGCGGGATTGGGAATGTTCTTGCGGTAAGTACAAACGCATTAAGCACAAAGGTGTTATCTGCGACCGTTGCGGTGTTGAGGTGACACTTTCTCGCGTACGGCGTGAGCGCATGGGACACATCGAGTTAGCGGTCCCGGTTTCTCACATCTGGTTTTATAAGTGCATGCCGTCCCGGATCGGTCTCATGCTGGACATGAGCTCTCGGCAGTTGGAGCGAGTTATCTATTACGAGGATTACATCGTCATTGATCCCGGTCAGACGCAGCTGCAGAAATGCCAGCTCTTGAACGAGCAGGAATATCGGGAAGCTCAGGAACAATACGGAGAAACTTTCAAGGCCGGTATGGGAGCAGAGGCGATCAAGATTCTGCTTTCCCAGATCGATCTCCGCCAGCTCAACGTTGAGTTGGAAGAGGCGATGGACAACACCAAGAGCAAACAGATTCGCAAGAAACTAGCGAAGCGGCTCAAATTGGTGCAGGGATTCATCAACTCCCATTCCCGACCGGAATGGATGATCCTCGAGGTGTTGCCGGTGATTCCTCCGGATCTACGACCGCTGGTGCCCCTTGAAGGCGGCCGGTTCGCTACGTCCGACCTGAACGATCTTTATCGTCGCGTTATTAACCGTAATAACCGGTTAAAGAACTTGCTGCAGCTCAAGACCCCGGATGTCATTATCCGGAATGAAAAGCGCATGTTGCAAGAGGCAGTGGATGCACTCTTCGATAACGGCCGGCATGGTCGCGCTGTCACCGGCGCCGGGAACCGGCCGCTGAAGTCACTCAGCGATATGCTGAAGGGTAAAGGTGGACGATTCCGCCAGAACCTCTTAGGTAAGCGCGTCGATTATTCCGGTCGTTCCGTTATCGTGATCGGACCAGAACTCAAACTGCACCAGTGCGGTTTGCCGAAGAAAATGGCGTTGGTTCTGTTCGAACCCTTTATCATCCGACGACTAAAAGAGTTGGGGTATGTTCATACCGTCCGTAGCGCCAAGAAGATGATCGAAGCGCAAAAACCGGAAGTCTGGGACATCCTGGAAGAGGTGACCCGAGGTCATCCGGTTCTGTTGAACCGAGCTCCGACGCTACACCGACTCTCCATTCAGGCGTTTGAACCTCTGTTGATTGAGGGCGAGGCCATCCGTATCCATCCGTTGGTCTGTACAGCGTACAACGCTGACTTTGACGGTGACCAGATGGCGGTACATGTGCCGCTTTCGGTCGAAGCGCAGATGGAAGCGCGGTTATTGATGTTAGCGCCGAACAACATCTTCTCGCCTTCCAGCGGTAAGCCGATTACGACCCCTTCACAGGATATCGTCCTTGGTTGTTACTATCTGACCCAGGAACCGCGAAAAGTCATCAATCAGCCCGAGGAACGGATGCGCCGCTTCCATGAGCTGTCGGAGATCGAGTTCGGCCTGTCTGAGGGTGCGGTCAAGATCCATGAAAAAGTCAGATTCCTGAATCCAGACTTTGGGCGCGACACAATTTACGGTAACTCGACAGACAAGGAGATCGAGACCACGGCCGGAAGGGTAGTGTTCAATGGCATCTGGCCGAAGGAACTTGGCTTTTTCAATAAAACCGCTGCTAAGAAACAGCTTAGCGATATTATCTGGCGCACCTACCAGGTATCCGGGCAACAAAGAACCGTGGAGACGCTCGATCGACTGAAAGAGCTCGGTTTCTATTGGGCAACCAAGGCCGGCGTATCAATCGGTATTACCGATATGATTATCCCGCACGAGAAAAAGACCGAGCTGGAGAAAGCCTACAAAGAGATTGCGGTCGTCGATAAGCAATATCGGAGCGGTATCATCACTGAGGGTGAACGCTACAATAAGATCATCGATATCTGGACCCAGGCTGGTGAAGAGATTTCGAATGTCATGTTCCGAACCCTCCAACACAATGAAGGGCGTAAGGAGCTGAACCCGGTTTACCTCATGCAGGACTCCGGGGCACGAGGTAACCGCCAACAGATTAAGCAGCTGGCGGGTATGCGAGGTTTGATGGCTAAACCCTCGGGCGAAATCATTGAGCGACCGATCACGTCGAACTTCCGCGAAGGTCTCAGCGTGCTCGAATACTTCATTTCGACGCACGGCGCACGTAAGGGTCTTGCGGATACGGCCTTAAAGACAGCCGACTCCGGGTATCTTACTAGAAAGTTGGTCGATGCGGCCCAGGACGTCATCATCGTTGAGGACGACTGCGGAACGGCCAATGGTATCGTTGTTCGCCCTATCTACGAGGGTGATGATGAAGTCGTTGACCTAGCGGCTCGAATTGTCGGACGCGTAAGCTGCGAGACGATCACGGATCCAGTTTCGAAAGACACCATCATCAAGGCCAACCAATTGATCGAAGAACCGCAAGCGCAATCACTGATGAAAATTGGTGTTGAGCAACTCAAGATTCGCTCGGTGTTGACCTGTGAATCGAAGCGAGCGGTTTGTGCCCGTTGCTATGGACGTAACCTCGCCACTGGGCAGATGGTGAAGCTTGGCGAAGCCGTCGGTATTATCGCCGCGCAGAGCATCGGTGAGCCTGGTACCCAGTTGACCATGCGTACGTTCCACATCGGTGGTACTGCGACCCAGCTCTTTAAACAGCCGATCATCAAGGCCAAGAACGATGGTGAAGTTCGGTTCAACGACCTGCGCGTTGTGCAGTCGGTGGATGGCAACTACATCGCGTTGAACAAGAACGGATCGATCTCGGTGCATGGAAAAGATGGCCGAGAACTCGAGCGGTACAATGTCGTGGTCGGATCGGTTATCTCAGTGGGAGACGGTAAACAGGTGAAGAAGGCAGATGTCTTCGTGCAGTGGGATCCATACAACGTCCCGATTCTGACGGAGAAACCCGGCCGAGTTGAGTTCCGTGACATGATCGCGGGCGTAACCGTGAAGCGGGAGATCGACGAAACCACGGGTGTTATGGGTACGGTGGTTATCGAACACAAAGAAGATCTGCACCCGCAGATCGTGATTATAAACGATTCCGGCAAAGAGATCGCGAGCTATGCCATCCCGGCTGCGGCGCACATTGTCGTCCAAGACAGCGATAAGGTTCCGGCAGGAGCTCTCCTAGCTAAGACACCGCGAAAAATCGCTAAGACAAAGGACATCACCGGAGGGTTGCCGCGAGTGGCGGAGTTGTTCGAAGCGCGTCGCCCGAAGGACGCGGCGGAAATTGCCAAGATTGATGGGTTGGTCGAATTCGGCGGCACTGTGCGCGGTAAACGCCGGCTCATCCTTCGAGATCAAACGACCGGTCTGGAGGAGGAGCATCTCATTCCTTTGAACAAACATATTATCGTATTCAAAGGCGATATTGTTAAGAAGGGCTCCCAGCTCACGGAAGGTCCGATCGTGCCGCACGAGATCCTTGAGGTCTGCGGTCCGCAGGATCTGCAGGAACATTTGGTGAATGAAGTGCAAGAGGTCTACCGGTTGCAGGGTGTCGAGATTAACGACAAGCATATCGAGATCATTGTCCGGCAGATGCTTCGCAAGGTGAAGATCACCGAGCCTGGCGATACCTCACTTCTGTGGGGCGACCAGGTTGAGCGGCTCGAATTCGAGAAAGAGAACAAACGAGTCGTCGACCAAGGTGGTAAACCGGCTGAAGCCGTCCCGGTTCTGCTAGGTATAACCAAAGCCTCATTGGAAACCGATAGCTTTATCTCGGCTGCATCCTTCCAGGATACGACCCGTGTCCTCACGGAGGCCGCCACCCTGGGCAAGATTGATCATCTTCGTGGGTTTAAGGAAAATGTGATCATGGGGCACTTGATTCCTGCCGGTACCGGTTTCAGTGAGCATCGCAATGTGAAGACGGTCGAAATGGTGGCTCCTCAGCCCGAAATGGCGCCGGAAGAAGCCGAGCCAGCGGTAGGATAAACGATGCATAACGAGCGCGATCGAGCGGGAACGACCAACGCCGCGATGGGATTCTTCGGTAGCGGCCACTGTCCCTCTGCATCGATTGCGTTCAATGCCTCGATACTTAAACCGCGGGTAGCATGCTGGCGATCACTGGTCGCAGTGGCCATCGGTTCCCCGCGTTCCCATTCGTTCCCGGCGTTTTTACGTTCCTAGAGGATGTCCATTGCGACCAAGACTGGAGATGCCGGAGAAACGGCTTTGATGTATGGGCGCCGCGTCCCGAAAATGGAGCGGCGCGTTGAAGCCTACGGCACAGTCGACGAGCTCAATGCTGCGCTTGGATTGGTGCGGGCCACAACCACGGTTGAGCTGATTCAGCACACAGTCCTGGCCGTCCAAAAGGAGTTGGTCGTTCTAATGGGTGAGTTGGCGGTCGCCGACGAAGATCGCGATCGATACCAACGGGACGGTTACGATATCGTGACCAGTGCGATGGTGAATGGGTTGACGGCGGTAGTCGACGACCTGGAGCAGAATCACCATATCACCTACAAGCACTGGGCGACTCCCGGGAACACCTTGGATGGGGCTGCTCTCGATGTGGCTCGAACGGTTTGTCGTCGGGCCGAACGCAGGGTGGTCGCTCTGGCCGACAGTGCCGAGCATGTCAACCCAGAGAGCATCCGCTATCTGAACCGTCTGTCGGATGTCCTTTGGCTTTTTGCCCGTTACGCGGAAGGAGCGGCAAATTCCCGGTAGCGGCGACTGTCCAACAAGGTCGATGGCGTGCTTGACTTAATGATGATCTCGAAGCGAATGATTAACCTTAGCTCAACACGCAGTCGCTTCGTTTCAAACGGTCCAGCGAAGGACGCGCCTAGGTCTCGTGGACAGTCGCCGCTACCGGTCGGGTGCCGGCCAGGGTACCCGGCCGATTACGCTGGCGCGTTCCTGCGGATTTCCTCTTGCACAACAAAAGCTCTTGAACCATAGTCACCGGCTCCGGCCGAAACCGGAATCCTACTCGTCGAATACTGTATGTCTTCACTGGAATTAATGACCGAGCTCCTCGAGGCAGGGGTTCATTTTGGCCATCAAACCAAACGCTGGAACCCGAAGATGAAGCCTTTCATCTTCGAGCAACGGAACTCGATCTACATCATTAATTTGTCCGAGACCGTGAAACAGCTTCACGCGGCGACAGAATTCTTGTCCCAGAAGGCGCGAGACGGCGGTAAAGTGCTCTTTATCGGCTGCAAAAAGCAGGCTCAGGAGGCGGTTAAAGAGGCAGCTCAAGCCTGTGGCCAATTCTACGTCAATCAGCGCTGGCTCGGTGGCACTTTAACCAATCTCACTACTATCCGGAAAAGCGTAGCCCGGTTGACCTATCTCGAGCAGATTGAGAAATCCCCGGAATATTCGCAAATGGGTAAGCAAGAGCTTGCGGCCCTGGGCCGCGAAGCTGAGAAACTCCGTCGGAACCTGGAAGGGATCCGGACCATGTCGAGTTTGCCGGACGCTTTGGTCATTATTGATACGACTCGAGAGTCAATTGCGGTTGCCGAAGCCCTCCGGCTCCGTATCCCGACCGTAGCGATCGCTGATACCAACGCCGATCCTGATCTCGTGACCTACCCGATCGCCGGTAATGACGATGCGATCCGCGCTATCCGGGTGATTCTACAGAAATTGGTAGACGCCATTTATACGGCTTCCCACGAACAAGAAAAAAATAGCACCGCGGCACTCGCCGCCGTTGCTGAATAGCAACCTAACTTCGCCTCCTGGCCAGGAGGCCGGGGAGCTTGATTCTCACGCTTATGTCAGACGTAAGTCCCACTCTGGTCAAACAACTTCGCGAGAAGACAAACGCCGGTATGATGGATTGCAAGAAAGCCTTGGTTGAAGCCGGAGGCGATCTTGAGAAAGCAGAGGATATCCTTCGAAAGAAAGGCATTGCCAGCGCTTCCAAGAAGGCCAGCCGGTCAGTAAAAGAAGGCGTGGTCGCTTCCTATATCCATTTACAAGGTAAAGTGGGCGTCCTGGTCGAAGTGAATTGCGAAACTGACTTCGTCGCTAAGAACGACATTTTCCGTGAGTTCGTCAAAGATCTCACCCTGCATATTGCAGCCGCTCATCCTGTCTACGTCGTGCGGGACGAGGTTCCGGCAGCTGTTATCGAGCGGGAGCGCGACATCTACCGTGAGCAGGTCAAAGGTAAGCCCGCGAATGTGGTCGAGAAGATCGTGGACGGGAAACTGGAGAAGTTCTACGGCAGCGTCTGTCTGCTTGATCAGGCTTTTATCAAGAACCCTGACCAAACGATCAAGGACTTGGTTTCATCAAAGATCGCCGGGCTAGGTGAGAATATCGTCATCCGGCGATTCGCCCGCTACGCAGTTGGAGAAGACCTAGAAGCCGCGTAGAAGAGCGAAACGGCGATTGGGCGAAAGGGCGAAGGGGCGGCGCAGCGGTCGCCCGTTTACATTGGTGGGGCGAGGCTCCCGAACGTTCTTATCGCGTTCGCGAAGAAATTCGCGCGGACCCTGTGAGAAATGTGATTTGGCCGTGAAGCGCGCCGAGCCGTGAGGCCGACGACGTGCAAAGCGAATAACAATCGCGCAAGCCCTGAATCATCGTGGTTGCGGTGTTTTGGGACCAAGGACTCGGCTCACAAACCCTGATCCAATCAGTCGCATAAGTCTTATCGTTGGTGGGCGCGATTGCGGGTTTAGTCGCAAGGGCTTTGCCATCTCGCAGGCCCAAAATGTGCATCCCCCGGATTAGCACAAGCTCGTCCCCAGCCTCCGCGCCGGCATTCTGGCCGGCGTATAAATTTTTATGCAAGGTGGCTGCCCGGTTACTTAACAGACAGGTAAACGAAAATCTATGCTTGATCGCCACCGAGAACTGATTGCCAACTGCGAACCGCAAACTGTGACCGACGTAGGTCCATCTGGCGCGCCTCGCCTGAGTGCTCCGAAGCCTTGTCAGCGCCGTGTCGCCGAATCACCGTATCGCCCTCCCGTCCGCGGGACCCATTTGCCGCGTCGCCCGCATCTCGATACACTCACACCGCGATACAACGATACGCCTAGCACAAACCGCATTGCAGTTTTCGGCTTGTTTCGTTATATCCGCCTAATGAAACGGCGGTTGCTTCTCTCCCTGTGCTCCGTTCTGGGGCTGTGTCTTCCTGCTTTCTCGCAGGATACGATCAAAATCGGCGAGTTCGGGTCGCTAACTGGTGATAATGCCAGTTTTGGCACTTCGCAAAATGAAGGGGTCCAAATGGCGGTCGAAGAAATCAATAATTCGGGCGGTGTGCTCGGCAAAAAGATCGAGCTGACCGTTGAAGACAATCAAACCAAACAGGGTCAAACGACCACGATCGTCCGGAAGCTGATTTCCCAGGACCACGTAGTGGCCCTGGTGGGAGAGGTGGCGTCTTCCAAGACTCTGGAAGCGGCGCCAATCGCGCAAGAGGCCAAGATCCCTCTGATTGCGACTGCCGCCACTAATCCGAAAGTGACTCAAGTCGGTGATTACGTTTTCCGGGTCTGTTTTATTGATGACTTTCAAGCGGTGGTCATCGCGCGTTTCGTCCTAGAAAAGCTGCATAAAACGAAGGTCGCTTTCATGACCGACGTGAAACAGGACTACAGCGTCGGGTTGACCCAGTTCGCCAAAGACTATCTACAGAAGAATGGCGGCCAGATCGTTAAGGAACAGAGCTATAGTTCTGGCGACAAAGATTTCCGAGCTCAATTGACCGATATCAAGTCGGTCAACCCGGATGTCATTATCATTACCGGTTACTATCCTGAAGTGTCTTTGATTGTGCGAGAAGGCCGGCAACTGGGTATTAAAGCCGCTTTTGCCGGAGGTGATGGCTGGGACGGCGCCTCGCTTATCCCGGTGGGTGGAAAAGCCATCGAGGGGGCGTATTTCTCCAACCATTTTTCTACGGAAGCGAAGTCGCCGGCCGTTCAGGAGTTCGTTGATAAGTACAAAAAGAAATATAACAACAAGCTTCCCGACGCCTTTGCCGCCCTCGGTTATGACGCCGTTAACCTCCTGGCCGATGCCATTAAGCGAGCCGGCGGTACTGATTCTGAGAAATTGCGCGACGCCATTGCCAACACCAAAGATTTCCCGGGTGTAACCGGCAATATCACGATCAATCCTGAACGAAACGCGAACAAGTCTGCCGTGATCATCACGATCAAGGATGGGGCACTGCATTACTTCGGAACCATAGAACCGAAATCTGCGAGTTAACCCGCCTTGTGATCGCTGATGGGTGATTGGTCCTGAAGCCAGGTCGCCTCAAGTGGTGGGGCGAGGCTCCGGAACGGCCTAAGAGGGTGAACAGCGGAACAAGTCGCAACTGAACATTCCGCTCGCGACGTCTCAAAGCTGCCGAGCCGTATACCCCTGGCGAACTACGGCTCTGACTACGCTACCTCTCAAGTGGAATCCAAAGTGAGGTAGCTACGTCGGACAAGTCGGCGCGTTGTCAGGCCTCGCCCCGTAAAATTCTAGGTGAACACGAAAGAGCCCTGCGAAACCTTACAGGTGATTCGGGAGCCGAACCCGGGCGTCGCGTCTTTCCGAACGCCGGAAGCCGCGAACGATTGCAGGCGTCGATACGCGCCGGACCTGCAAACGCGGAATGCAACGCCCCTCCGTATGGGTGTGCGACAGCGCTTCGTCGCGTTTCACCCGTTCGACGGCGCTTTCAGCTTGCTCAGGGCAGGCCTTTCACTTCTCACCTTTCACCTTTCACTTTTCTCCGCCCTGCCAGCTTCCGCACAAATCAAAATCGGCGCCGTGAGCTGCATTAGCGGTCCACTCTCGACCTTCGGCATTTCCAGCATCCGAGGCGCGCGAATGGCGATTGAGGAGATCAATGCTAAGGGGGGCATTCTCGGTCAGCAGGTAGAGCTCGTGGTTGACGACAACGGCTCGAAAGCGGGGGAGACGGCCAGGATCACCCGGAAATTCCTGTCCCAAGACCATGTGGTGGCGATTCTGGGTGATTTGACTTCTTCTTCCACTATGGAAGCCGCTCCGTTGGCTCAGGAAGCACATGTTCCTTTGCTGACACCGACCGCGACGGCCATCTCGGTGACCAAGGTGGGCGACTACGTCTTTAGAAGTTGTTTTACCGACCCTTTTACCGGCCGGATCATAGCCCGGTTTGCCATTGAACATCTGCATGCTCGCCGCGGAGTTATCCTGACCGATGTTAAGCAGGATTACAGCATCGGCGTGAGTGCGGAGTTGAACGCGTATTACCGGCAGCAAGGCGGCCAAGTCCTACAGGAATTCAGCTTCAGCAGCGGTGATACTGATTTTCGAGCACAGCTCACGTCGCTAAAGAGCCTTCAGCCCGACGTGGTCTTTCTGCCCGGCTACTACACTGAGGCCGCCTTAATTTTGCGCGAAGCCCGTCAACTGGGCATAAAAGCACCGTTTGTGGGCGGTGAGGGGTGGGATAGCCCCTCTCTGATCTCTGTCGCCGGAAAAAGCGCGGAGGGAAGTTTCTATACCGACCATTTCTCACCGGATGATCCGGCTCCCTTAGTCCGAAGTTTTGTTCAAGCCTACAAAACGAAGTACGGGACTGGTCCCGACGCCCTGGCTGCGTTGTGGTATGACGGCGCCGGTTTGCTGGCCGATGCTATCCGCCGGGCCGGATCGACCGAACCGGCTAAAATTCGAGAAGCGCTTGCCGCAACCAAAGACTTCCCTGGTGTAACTGGGAACATCTCTTTGGACGAACAACGCAACGCGAATAAGCCCGGCGTGATCGTGACCATCGCAAACGGCCAGCTCAAAATGGTAGAGCGGGTCGAACCGTGAACTGGAAACTGCGAACTTCAAACTTTCCGGTCCATTCGGGGTTGAAAATCCTAGCGTAAATCGCTGAAATGCGCTGATTATAGGACCCCAGCCGGGCCACTCAGGGTCGACGATCAAACGATGGCACAAGTTATTCTTTTCTTACAACAGTTACTAAACGGTCTCTCGCTGGGTTCGATCTATGCTTTGATCGCCCTCGGTTACACAATGGTGTACGGGGTGCTACGGTTTATTAACTTCGCGCATGGCGATATCTATATGTTGGGAGCATACGCGGGATTCGCTATCACGAACCTGATCTACACGATCTGTCCGTTGGATAAGTTCAATGCGATCAGCCGGCATACGTTTGTGCCCATCCTTGCTGGCACCGCCGCCGTCATGCTCGGCGCCATGATTTTTTGCGCCATTCTCGGTGTCTTGATTGAACGGATCGCGTACCGGCCCTTACGGGATCGACCACGACTCACGGTGCTAATCACCGCGATCGGCGTCTCCTTGTTCTTGCAGAACCTGACCCAATTTTTCGTCGGAGCTCAGCCGCAAGCCTTCAAACAGCTGATTCCCGTTCGAGCCATCGAGGGCCTCGGCGATCTCACGGTTTTGAGCACGCAAGCGGCGATTATCGTCTCAACGCTCGTGCTGATGGTGTTGCTCCGATTGGTCGTCATGAAAACCAAGATCGGGTTAGCGATGAGAGCGCTGTCCGTTAATCCAACCGCGTGTTCATTGATGGGCGTGAATAACGGTCTGGTGATTTCGTTTACCTTTGCTCTCGGATCGGCCTTGGCAGCTGCTGCTGGGATCTTAGTCGCCATGGATTCTCCTTCGATCACTCCTCTAATGGGCAATGCGCCCGGGATAAAAGCATTCGTGGCTGCGGTGCTGGGAGGAATAGGAAATATTAACGGCGCCGTGGTTGGCGGACTAGTCATCGGAGTTTTGGAGACGTTGGTTGAAGGTTATGGGTTCCCTCAACTCCGCGACGCGATCGCATTCGGGGTTCTGATTGTGATTCTACTTTACAAGCCCACAGGACTTTTCGGCCGGGTTGAACGAGAAAAAGTATGAGTCGCGCGCGCACGATCCTGGCGGTTTTTGTAAGTTTTCTTTTATTATTTGCGCTCACCTTCGAGCGTCCGTTCTCCTCCCACCTGGCTTACTATTACGATATCCTGATCAACATCGGGATTAATATCATTCTCGCGGTTAGTTTGAATTTGGTAAACGGTTATACGGGCCAATTCTCGCTTGGCCACGCTGGGTTCATGGCGGTGGGAGCTTACGCTGCCGGCAGCTGGGCGGATCATCTTAGTGGCGGCCTGATTAACTTCCTGGGCGGACCAAATGGTGTTCTGACCCTTGTTCTAAAGCCGTTTCCCATGCTGCAGCCGTTTGGCATCCCCATTGCGTTGGCGGACAATTTCGAGCTACTGGTCGCGACTCTGTTCGGCGGCCTGCTGGCCGCCGTGGCCGGTTTAGCCGTCGGTATCCCTTCATTGAGATTGCGAGGTGATTATCTGGCGATAGTGACCCTCGGTTTTGGCGAAATCATTCGCACACTCATTCTGAACATCGATTTCCTGGGTGCTGCTCGCGGCATGAGCGTGACTGGGACTTATACTAATGTCTTCTGGACTTTCGGCTTTGCCGCTGTCGCCATTTATATCGTTCTGGGATTGGTGAACTCCACCTACGGCCGCGGTTTTTTGACGGTGCGCGACGATGAAGTCGCCGCCGAAGCGATGGGGATCAATACTACGAAATATAAGGTGATCGCTTTTGTAGTGGGCGCGTTCTTCGCCGGAACCGCCGGGTCTTTGTTTGCTCATTATACCGGTTATTTGACCCCGGAAGGTTTCAACTTTTTTAAGTCGGTTGATGTCGTGGTGATGGTGATATTGGGAGGGATGGGCAGCACAGCGGGCGTGATACTCGCAGCGATCCTGTTGACCATCTTGCCTGAGCTATTGCGCGCGTTAGCGCACACAGATTTCGTCCCTGCCTTTCAGAGTGGACTTGAGGGAGTCATCAAGATCCATTTGCCGCCCTTACAAGGACTCCTAGAGAATCGGTTGATTCTCTATTCGCTACTTCTCATCATACTGATGCTAACTCGGCCGCAAGGCTTATTCGGGGATCTGGCAGGTAGCAGGAAGCGAGTTTTTTCATCTGCTGCAAAGTAATGGCTGACCTACTAAAAGTTGATCGCTGCACCATCCGTTTTGGAGGTCTCACGGCGGTATCCGACTTGAACATGTCGATTGGAAACCGTGAACTGGTGGGGTTAATCGGACCCAATGGCGCCGGCAAGACCACGGTGTTCAACATGGTCACCGGAGTCTATCAACCGACAGAGGGAGATATCTTCCTTAATGGAGCACGGTTGAACGGATTGAAGCCGTTCCATATCACGGCAAAAGGAATCGCCAGAACTTTTCAAAATATCCGTCTTTTCGTCTCTTTGACCGTCTTCGATAATGTGCGAGCCGCTTTTAATTTGCACTTAGAGCACGGCCCGCTTCATGCCCTCACTCGTGGTGCCAAGTTCAAGCGGGAAGAGGCCGCCATCACCGAGCAAGCCATGGACTTGTTGAAGATCTTTAACCTGGACCGATTCCGCGATGTGATGTGCAAGAGCCTTCCCTATGGCGACCAACGCCGACTGGAGATCGTTCGGGCGCTGGCTACCAGGCCCCGGTTGTTACTGCTAGACGAACCGGCTGCCGGAATGAACCCAACCGAGAAAGGAGCTCTCATGACTCTGATCGAATTCATCCAGGAGAAATTCGACATCTCGGTGCTATTGGTGGAGCACGATATGCGGGTGGTAATGGGGATCTGCAAAAGGATCTACGTTTTGGATTATGGCATTAAGATCGCGGAAGGCCCACCAGATGAAATCCGGCGCGACCCGAAAGTAATCCAGGCTTATTTGGGAGAGTGACAACCGCAAACGGGCACAAACCAACCGCGAATGGATCCGCCTTCGCAAGCTACGGCGCGACAGGCTACGAATTAACGCGAATAAGAACTAAGAAAATCCAACCGCAGATGGACGCAGATTTACGCAGATTTAATGAGGTTGCTCCGTTTGCCTCGAGGGACCTCAGCAGGTTTTGCCGGCCAGCGGGCCGCAAATCTTGGAGCAAATGAAATGGCAGTGATCCAGAAATCTAATGCCTGGGGCTTTGGAATAAGAATTGATCGAAGCGGGCCTAATCTGCGTCAATCTTCGTTCATCTGCGGTTGGTTTGTTCCTTATTCGTGTCCATTCGTAGCCTGTCGCGCCGTAGCTTGCGAAGGCGGATTCATTCGCGGTCAAATTTGAAATGTTAGAAGTCACAGGTCTCGAAGTTGCCTACGGGTCAATCACAGCCCTTCACTCGATCAATGTTCGGGTCGAGAAAGGGAAGATCGTGACGCTGATCGGGAGTAATGGCGCCGGCAAATCGACCACTTTGCGTGCAGTATCAGGTTTGTTGAAGGTGCGGAGCGGAAAGATCCGTCTTCAGGATAAAGATATTACCAATCTGGCGCCTCATCTCATCGTCGGGCTGGGCGTTACGCAGGTCCCGGAAGGCCGCATGATTTTCCCTAACCTGACCGTCTTCGAGAATCTTCAGATGGGTGCCTATCGCCGGAAGAGAAATGAAGAGGTCAAGAAGGACTACGAATACGTGTATTCGATCTTCCCCAGATTAAGAGAACGAGAGAAGCAGGTCGCTGGAACCTTAAGCGGCGGGGAACAGCAGATGCTCGCGATCGGGCGCGCTCTGATGAGCAAACCGAGTTACTTGATGTTGGACGAACCTTCGCTAGGCATCGCGCCTCTCCTGGTCCGAACCATTTTCGAGAAGATCGTCGAGATCAATCGCCGACTGGGCATTACGATTCTCTTGGTCGAACAAAACGCTAATCTGGCCCTCGAGATATCGGACTACGGCTATGTGCTGGAGACCGGCCGGGTGATTCTCGAAGACAAGTCTGAAAAGCTAAGGACCAACGCGCTGGTCCGAGAATCCTATTTGGGCGGAGCGTGACAGGGGGCGTATGGGCGTTATGGGCATGACGGCGTATCGACGTGGCTAAAGGCACGCTGGGCTCTGCGACCAGATGTGACCTAAGGGACTCATGGGACTTATGAGTCCCACCATTAGTCCCATGAGTCGCATAATGCCCGTCGCGCCGTAGGCTTGGCGAAGGCGGATCCCATTCAGGCGCTGGTCTTGCGCTCGTCTTTCCCGAGAACTGTGCCATCACCACAGCGCGTATTAGTTTTTTCTTGCCCCCAAATCACTCAAAGTGGCAGTCTACCGGGAACGTTCACGGAACTGAGTTAATCCTCCCTCTAGTTTACAAAAGGATTTGTAACTATGCTCCTCCCGAATCGGTCTGTGCTTTCTACTGGCGCGTCCCTTTGTTTTAGCGCGTTTTTTCTCGTTTCCCGAAAGATCACCTGGTGTTTGCTGCTGGCGGCACTCGTTCTAGCCGCAGTTCGGCCTGCAACGGCAAATGCCGCCAACCCGCACACCATTACATTCGATCATTATTCGCTGATGATCGATGGCAAGCGGGTGTTCGTCTATTCGGGTGAATTTCATCCGTTTCGATTACCCAGCCCGGATCTCTGGCTGGATGTTTTTCAGAAGATGAAGGCCGGCGGGTTCAACACGATCTGTTGCTATTTCGACTGGGCTTATCATTCACCTAAAAGCGGGACGTACGATTTCAGCGGGATTCGGGACATGGACCGGTTCTTAAGTCTGGCGAATGACGCTGGGCTATATGTCATCGTGCGTCCGGGACCGTACATCAACGCAGAGACGGACAGCGGCGGGTTTCCCGGCTGGCTGACGACAATTCAGGGCCGGGCTCGGTCCACCGCTACTGACTACCTCGCTGCGGCCTACGAATGGATGAGCCAGATCGATCCGATTATCGCCCGTCATCAATTAACCAATGGAACCGGAAGTGTCATCGCCTGCCAGGTCGAGAACGAGTTTTATGACAGCTCCGCCATTGGCCAGCAGTACATGCAAGATCTCGAAAATAAGATGAGAGCGGATGGTATCCAGGTCCCACTCACCGGAAACGATAACGCCACCTTTCTAACCGGGTTGGGCGCAACGGATATCGCTGGGTTCGATATCTATCCGCAAGGATTTGATGCCTCCAATCCGACTCAGTGGAATCCGGTCCCGGAGTGGCTGGAATCGGCGCACGCGGGACTGCCGCCGAACGAGCCACTCTACCTGCCGGAGTTTCAGGGTGGTTCTTTCGATCCTTGGGGCGGCGCGGGTTACCCGGCCTGCTACACCTTGACGGGACCCGACTTCGAAAATGTCTTCTACAAGTCGCTCATCGGTCAGGGAGCAACGATGATCAGCTACTACATGACTTATGGGGGTACGAGTTGGGGATGGCTCCCTTTCCCCGGCGTTTACTCTTCATATGATTACGGCTCAGCTATCAACGAGGCGCGCCAGCTTACCGGCAAGTATAGCGAACAGAAGTTGATCACCTCGTTTACCCAATCGGTTGCTCCACTCGCGAAAACAGTCCCCACTTCGCCTAATCCGCCGACCGATTCTAACCTAACCTTGACCGAACGTTTCAATCCGGACGATCAGACCGAGCTCTATCTGCTGGCGCATACCGACACGACGTCATCCACGGTCGAACAGACGCATATTACGGTCGATCTATCCCCGAGAACCGGGTTCACCTACGATGATACGTCTTCTAGCCTCGTCTACCAGGGGAGCTGGACTCACGCCAGCAATCAAAGTTGGACGGCAGGCGATTACAAGGGAACGGAATCATACAGTAATACGGCTGGCGACAGTGTTTCCGTGACCTTTAGCGGAACTGCCGTCCGTTTCGTAGCTCCCAAAGATTCAAATCACGGGATTGCCGACATTTATTTGGATGGGTCGCTCGTTGGTTCAGTCGACACATACGCACCGAGTAAACTGTATCAGGTGGTGCTTTACGACGTTTACGGGTTAGCGGCCGGCACACACGTACTAAAGGTGGTGGTGAGCGGCAGCCAAAATCCGGCTTCGAACGGCGCGTTTGTCGGTGTGGACGCTGTCGATCTGCCTTCAGGAAATTCCACCAATTTCTATCCCAGTGTGCCTCAGCAGGCTGGTACTGCCATTACGGTCAACGGCCGCGACGCGAAGTTGCTCCTGGCGAATTACCAATTTGGCGCCCAACGCTTGGTGTACTCGACTTCGCAACTGATGACGAACGGCAGCGACAACGGTACGGATTTCGCCGTTCTTTATGATAACCAAGGGAACGACGGCGAGACGGTATTGCGCTATTCCAGTCAGCCGCAAGTGCAAGTTCTTCAGGGAACGGTGACAACTACCTGGGACTCAACCAAGGGCGATCTGCGGCTGAATTACAATCACAATGGGTTAGCGCGCGTGTTGATTCAAAGCGGCTCCGGGAGCCTCTTGCTGTTCCTGGCTGATACCATGACCGCCGAGCAGCTTTGGCCGCTTCAGGTAGCGGGGCGGTCCATGTTAGTCAGCGGGCCGTATCTGATACGTGCCGCGTGGGCGATCGGTGATGTCTTGTTCTTGACCGGCGATACCAACGGACCTACCCAGGTCTCGGTTCTCTTCCCCCAATCAGTCCGGCCGGTCTGGCTTGGGGCGCTCAACGCCTCGCCGAAAGTGAATCTCCCCAGCTTGACCAATTGGAGTTTCCAGTTTGAATCTCCGGAACGAAACCCGGTCTTTGACGATTCCAGCTGGACCGTGGCGAGCCATACCTCCACCAATAACCCGAATCCTCCCGGTAGCTTGCCGGTGCTGTACGAAGACGATTACGGCTTTCACCACGGAGATGTCTGGTATCGCGGTCATTTCGTAGCCACCGGAAATGAAACCGGTATCACGGTTGATGGAGAGGGCGGCGGGAACGGCCTGTATTCAGTTTGGCTGAATGGCGCGCTTCTCGGTACGCAGGCAAGTGGTTCGAATAATTTTACCTTCCCAGCGGGTGTTCTGCAGCCTGGCCAAGATAACGTCATTTCCGTTTTGGTCATGAACATGGGTCATGACGAAGATTACTCGCCGAATGACAGTTATAAGGCGCCTCGCGGGGTTCGCACGGCCACTCTGCTTGGAGCGAACACTACGATCCAATGGAAAATTCAAGGCAGTGTCGGGGGCGAAACTCTGGTGGATCCAGTTCGTGGCCCGATGAATATCGGCGGCCTTTATGGTGAACGGCATGGTTGGTTCTTACCCGGCTACCCAGATAACAACTGGCGCAAAGTTTCATTGCCGGACCGGTGGAGCAATGTCGGGCTGCCGCCGGGAATCGGCTGGTATCGAACCGAGTTCAATCTGGGGTTACCGTTCGCCACTGATGTCCCCATCGGCCTACAGATTACCGATGACCCCAGCCGGCGTTATCGCGCTCTCATTTTTCTTAATGGATGGATGCTAGGCATCTACATTAACGACCTCGGACCACAGCACATCTTTTCGTTGCCGAACGGGATCTTGAACCCCAACGGACCCAACACACTTGCGATTGCCGTTTGGGGCGAGGATGCCAGCGCTGGCCTCGGTTCTGTGAACCTTTATGAGTATGGCGCCTACACCGGCGGGGTACCGGTTTTTCCCGTTATGGCCCCGGGGTGGAACGGTACCTGGGGAACACCAGGATTGTCGAACAATGTGGCGGTCACCTTGAACACCAGCCTCCCGGTTGCTACAGGCGGTCAGACTGCGAAAATATCTGGCACGATCATCAATACGGGCAGTGCTGCGGCTCAAGCTGTTAAAGTCGCATTGGACGCGCCTTCGGGCTGGACCGTGAGTCCGACTACCCCGATCCAGATCCCAGTGATTCCGCCCAGTAAATCGGTATTCGTGACCTGGTCCGTCCAGATACCTGCTGGCCTGACTCCGGGTCAATATCAACTGGCCGCCCTCACGAGCTATACCGAGAGTGGCATAGCCAACACTACCGCCGGTACCGTCGGGTTACAGGTGCCCTATCCTAATCTGGTTGCGGCTTTCGACAACGTAGGCGTCACTAGCAACTCCAATACAAATCCGTCTCCGGGATTTCTCGGCTTCGATGGCATCGGCACGACTTATTCCGCTGAAGGATTAACTGCGGCTGGGTTATCGCCGGGCGGGTCGGTACCGGTTGGCAGTGTCACGTTGGCCTGGCCCAATGCGCAGCCGGCCCAACCTGACAATGTTCTGGCCGATGGCCAGGCCTTCCTAGTCTCCGGTCAATCGAACCAGCTTGCCTTTTTATTGGCGTCGAACAATGCACCGCTATCCGGAATCGGGATCGTGTATTACACGGACGGCTCGAGCGCGTCGTTTGACCTGGCTGGCGGTAATTTCTGGAACCAGGCTGGGCAAAACGGTAACCCGGTTCAGACCCAGGTCGCAGCGGTGAACTATGCGAACTATCCAACCGGCTCTTCTGGTCACACGGTTTATGTGTTCGGGGTCACTGTGCCGATCGATGCATCGAAGACGGTTCAGGCTGTGGTCCTGCCGAAAGTGAACGGATCCGTGGCAGGGTATCAGGCAGCCTTACATATCTTTGCGATGGGATTGTAATTGCGTGTGGGCGTGTCGGCGTGTCGGCGTGTCGGCGTGTCGGCGTGTCGGCGTGTCGGCGTGTCGGCGTGTCGGCGTGTGCACACGCTGAGGTAATGGCACGAGTGTCAAGCGTGGGCACGCAGCACATGCTCCCGAATCGAACTTATGAGACCCATGGGACGTATCAGCCGGTCCTTTAGTCCCATGGTCACATTAGTGTTATTCGACCACAGGGCTTAGCACGCTCACCCACGCCGATACGCCGACACGCCGATACGCCGATACGCCGATACGCCGATACGCCGACACGCCGATACGCCGACACGCTCCTAGCTTCTCGCTCCTAGCTCCTTTATTCTTTCGGCATGGCACGCGAGTACCAGCTCAAACATCTGCCGTCAGTTTCCACGAGTACGATCGATTACCGCGCGGAACTGAACGACCAGCAGTATGCGGCGGTAACTTCCGGGCCCGGGCCCGCGTTGGTTTTGGCCGGGGCTGGAAGTGGTAAGACTCGGACGCTGACCTACCGGGTCGCCTGGCTGCTCGACAATGGGGTAGAACCTCAGTCCATTCTATTACTCACTTTTACGAACAAGGCCGCGCGGGAGATGTTAACTCGGGTCCAATCCTTGGTGCCGCTGGAAACGACCGCGATTTGGGGTGGAACTTTTCATTCCATCGGGAATCGATTGCTGCGAAAACACGCGCTCGAGATTGGTTTTCGTCCTGGGTACTCCATCATGGATCGGGAAGATCAGGAAGATCTTTTGTCGGCGGTGGTCGCGTCGGAGGAAGTCGATACCACTCAGATCCGGTTCCCGACAGGCGAAGTCCTGGGGGACATCTATAGCTTTGCTCTCAATACGGATCGTCCTTTAGCCCAGGTCATCGCAGAACGTTACCGGCGGTTCCTTCCGCTCACGCATCAGATAGAGTGGATCCAGAAACGATATGAAGAACGGAAGCGAACTGCTAACGCGATGGATTTCGATGATCTCCTCGTCAAAGTCGCCGAGCTCTTAAAGACAAAGCCGGAGATCGCGGAATTCTACCAGCGATACTTCCAATTCATTCTCGTCGATGAATACCAGGATACGAATCGACTCCAGTCTGAGTTTATTGATTTGTTGGCCGTTCATCATCAAAGCGTGATGGTCGTGGGCGACGATGCTCAATCGATCTATTCTTGGCGCGGCGCTAACTATCAGAACATTCTGGATTTTCCCAGACGCTACCCCTCGGCGGCAATCTACAAAATTGAAACGAACTATCGCAGCGTGCCGGAGGTTTTGCAGGTCGCTAACGCGGCGATCCGTCCGAATGTCCGTCAATTCTCGAAAGTGTTGCGGCCGGATCGACGAGAGACCGATTTGAAACCGGCTCTCGTTCCGGTGCTGGACAGCAACCAACAAGCCGCCTTTGTGGCCCAGCGGATCCTGGAGCTACGCGATGAAGGGGTGGATCTGGAAGAAATCGCGGTGCTTTACCGCTCTCATTTCCAATCTCTGGAGGTGCAACTGGCGCTGACTCGCGCCGGCATCCCTTACTCGATAACGAGCGGTCTGCGTTTCTTCGAACAAGCTCATATCAAGGATGTGGCTGCGTTCATGAAGTTTGTTGCGAATTCAACGGATGAAATCGCATTTAAGCGAATGGTCCGGTTGCTTCCCGGCATAGCGGCTCGCAATGCCGAGAAATTGTGGGAGCAAATCAACCTCGCTGCCCTCGAAAGCCGAACGACGTTTAGCGCTTGGTTGGAGGTCGGGAAAGCGCCGCCGAAAGCGCAAAAAGCGTGGGAGCAACTCCGTCATACCCTGGACGAAATCGCGCCCGAGAAAAAGCCGGCTACCCCTTCGAGCATGATCCACAGCATCCTAGAAGCGGTCTACGATGACTATCTTAAATCAAAGTATTCTAATCATGAACAGCGCCGGGAGGATCTGACGGCGTTAGAGAACTTTGCTCGAGGCTTCCAAGATCCAGTCGAGTTTCTCAGCCAGCTTTCCCTTATGGCTACCGGTGAGACCGAGCAGCTTAACACCCGGGACGAGGATCAGGAACGAGTAACACTTTCTACGGTTCACCAAGCAAAAGGCCTGGAATGGCAAGCGGTGTTTATTGTGTGGTTGACTGACGGAATGTTCCCAAGCTCTCGTTCTCTGGAATCGAATGAGAACGTCGAAGAAGAGCGGCGCCTTTTCTACGTGGCGATCACCCGGGCAAAAGACCAGCTGTATTTTCTTTACCCCGCCATTTGGCCCAACGGTAACGCCGAACAGCGGGTGCAACGTCCGTCGCGGTTTCTGGGCGAGATCCCGAGCGAGCTTTGTGAGGAGTGGCGCGTAGGGTTCTGATCGGTAGGGGGTGTCGCTTCGTACTCGTCCTCGTCCTCGAAACCGGCCGCGCGGAGTGATGGAGGATTGGAGTGTGGGAGTACTGCGCAAAGTCCGAATTGCACCCCGCGTCCGCGAGGTTGGAGATGCTGAAGGGGCGAAAGGTGATCCTTTCGGCGCGGCTTTAACCGTGGTGTTTTATTAACGGACAGCGCGAGAAACCCTTCTGCCGCCCCTTTGGGGCGGGTCTTTGGGGAGCGGTAACCCGGGGTTAAAACCCCCGGGCTGAGTCCTTTAATCCCTTCGGGATAATACAAATTAGGTCCGTAGCTCGGCACTCGCAATTCTCCTTACCCCAAACATTCTGCTGACAATTCCGAAAGAGAATTTGTATACTCAACAGGTATAGGTTTTTTTGAGACGGTCTTAGCTAGTGAAGTGGTACATCAGGTCAGTTTATACTCCGGTTGTCGGAGAACAGTGGGATAACCGAGAGGTCTTTGCTCGGATTAGCTCTCATCTGCGGAGCAATGCAAGTCGATCGCCGGAAGAAGTCGAACACTTGCTATCCCTGATCCGAGTCTATGTCATTGGCTCGAGAACCCGTTACGTACAGTGTCCGCACTTTCTCGACCTGCGTTCCTTTAATGACCATGCCGTTGCGTTTGCCGCAGCGGTCACTGAATCCATTGGCGCCCTGAGCCAAGAGATCCGCGCCGGGGGCTCAGAGCCGTTCGACGCCGTTATTGGCGTTTCTAGTGTCGGGCAGCTGTTACCAGGGATTGCTGATCGATTGGCGACCGGGTTACGAGCCCAGGTCAAAAGTAGCGCCCTTTTATTAGATCTCGGCAACGGTGGTTGCACCGCTAGCTCGCGAGCTTTGCAGCTCGCTTCGACCCTCAATCATCAGCATCGGAATGTATTGATCGCCGTGGTCGAACCGAGTTCCACTTTAGCTGATCCGCTGTCGTTGGATCGTCCGAACTGGCAGGGAATCTGTACCTTTGGAGACGGAGCTGCCGGCATCTGGCTTTCCACCGATCCAGCCGGCGCTTTGGCCGAGCTCGGTCCCATCAATTCTTCGCACCGCGAAGATGCTGATCTTATTCGCTGGGATTACAGCTCGAGCTACTACCGGTTCAGTGTTTCTGATTTTGAGGGGTTCGACCGGAAGGTCCGCACCGGAATTCTGGGCGCACTCAGCGAGATTGACTGGGCCGATACGAAAGATAGCCTCTGGGCGGTGCATCCTGCCGGAATGATGTTGCTTTTGAGTGTAGCCAAGAGGATCGGTCTCGACAGAAGCCGCTTGGAACCGTCGACCCGGCATTTTCGTACTTTCTCCAATATGAGTAGCGCCAGTATCTTACATATTCTGCGAGACTTGTTAGAAGAGGCGCAACCCGGTCAACCGATCCGGTGGTTGTCGATGGGAGCCGGTTTCCACGTCGTCTATGGCAGCTGCACCAAGGTATGATTGATCGGCAAGCGGTCCTTGATGCGATAAAGGAATTCGTTGCGGCCCATTTCCCAACGATTTCGCTTGATCGCCTGGAGACCCTGCGCGCAGGTGATGTCATCCAGCAGAGCCTGGAATTGGTGGAGCTGGTGCTACACCTGGAGGAGAAGTTGGGCATCGAAATCAATATCAACGAGATAGGCGAAAATTTGATCGTGCAAAATTTCGGCAGCCTGGCGGATGAATTGGTTAAAAGCGAGGTGGCGAAGCGGCGGTGAAGAGCCTGTATTCGGCGGGGCGAGGCTCCCGAATTCCCGATTAATGTTCGCAAGGTCCGTGTTTTGTGCCAACGACATTGTGGGCAGGGCTGACTCGCTCGCCGAGCCAGACCCTGTGTTCATGGCATGCCGAAAGACTCTCTGGGGTCCGAAATAAGCTTCTCTTGGGGGTGGCACATCATGGGCCAACGGCTCGGCAGTTTCATTGGCCGAACAGGATCACAGACATCAGACCATCGTCGACCTTGGAAGACACTCGACCGTTCCGGAGCCTCGCCCCACCAGCGTTTCGCCCTTTTCGCCCTTTCGAAATATCCGCTTGCGCTGGGAAACTTATCTTTTATGTTCCCGGCTCCCTATAAATTATGGCCATGAGTGACAACATTGATCTGACCGCGTTCCGGCTGCATGATAAGGACACCGGTAGCGCCGACGTCCAAATCGCGCTTCTGACCCACCGGATCAATCTGTTGACCGATCACTTAAAAGTCTTTCGCAAAGATCACTCGTCACGACGCGGGCTTCTCAAACTGGTTGCCACTCGGAGAAGCTTGCTGGATTACCTAAAGCGAACCCAGCAGGATCGTTACAAGTCCGTGATCGAAAAGCTCAATCTGCGGAAGTAATTCGGCCGACCTAGGGTCCAAAGGACTTGTCTGATCTTTTCTTTTTCACTTCCAAAAAACAAGTATCTTACCGCATGGCCGGAGTTTCCGAACCATGCCCCCAAGGAGGGATGTCGCTTGGTTTGACATTCCCAAGCACCCTGATGGCCTTGTCCTCCATAGCTTCGGCGACGGAGGAGACTGCCGGAGGGTAATCTTAACAAAACCCTTCGATGGTCGCTATATGACGGCCTTGATCTTAGGTTTGAGTCCCGAGAAACATGCGGGGTTCAGACCTACGAGCAACGGCCGAATAGTCGATCATTCGAAGGTTCAACTTCGAAATGACAGCTAAAGTCTCAAAAACCATCGGATCTAGCGATCTCACGATCGAGACCGGTAAACTTGCAAGATTGGCCGACGGATCTGTAACCGTCCGATCGGGTGAAACTCTAATTCTAGTGGCTGCGGTCTCCGCAACCTCGGTGAAGGAAGGTCAAGATTTCTTCCCGCTCACTGTGGATTACCGCGAAAAAGCGGCCGCCGTGGGAAAAATTCCGGGTGGATATTTCAAGAGGGAAGGGCGTCCCACCGAAAAGGAAACGCTGACTGCGCGAATGACCGACCGGCCCCTCCGACCATTGTTCCCGAAGGGGTACTACTACGACACGCAAGTGATCAGCGTTCTGCTGAGCGCTGATGGCGAGAATGATCCTGATATGCTCAGCATCAATGGCGCCTCCGCCGCCCTATGCGTTTCCGATATCCCGTTCGCCGGTCCGATTGGCGCCGTGCGCGTTGGCCGGGTGGATGGACAATTGGTGGTGAATCCCACGCATAGCCAACGGCAACTCAGCGACCTCGACCTGGTGTATGTCGGGAACGAAAACGACGTCGTGATGATCGAAGGTTCAGCCGACGAATTGGCCGAAGAAGAATTCATCAGGGCGCTTGAATTTGCTCAAGGATTTGTACGCGAGATCACCGCCATGCAAAAAGAGCTGGCCGCGACCGCAGGTAAACCCAAACGGAATGTCGCACTGCTCACGGTCCGAGATGATCTGCTGGAGATTGCTTATCAGGTGGCCGGTGACCGCATTGAAGCCGCCCTTTATACGTCTGGGAAAGTCGCTCGCAGCAAAGCAGTGGATGCGCTGAGTAACGAAGTAAAACAGGCAATCTTGGCTAAGTATCCGGACGCGACATCGTTCGAGATCTCGCAGGCCTTCGATTATCTTCAGAAGAAGGCGTTCCGAGTCAGCATCCTGGATAAAAAAGTGCGTTGCGATGGCCGCGGGTTCCTCGATATCCGGCCTCTGAGCGCCGAAGTGGGATTACTGCCGCGTTCGCATGGGTCCGCGTTATTCCAACGCGGCGAAACCCAGGCGCTTGCCTTGGCTACGTTGGCTTCCGCAGAAGAAGCTCAAATCGTTGACGCGTACACCGGCGGCGAGGCGAGTAAGCGTTTCATTTTGCACTACAACTTTCCACCGTTCAGCGTGGGTGAAACGGGCAGAGTTGGGAGCACCAGCCGGCGTGAGATTGGGCACGGCGCCTTAGCAGAACGTTCGATCGCTCCGGTTATCCCATCTGAAACCGCCTTTCCTTATGCGATCCGCATCAGCAGCGAAGTACTGGAATCCAATGGATCCACTTCCATGGCCTCCGTGTGCGCCGGTGTCATGGCGCTAATGGATGCCGGTGTTCCCATTCGGAAGCCGGTTGCCGGAATTTCTGTTGGTCTGGTGACCGAATATGAAGCGGAACAACTGAAACGTTACAATACGCTGACCGATATCATCGGATCAGAGGATCATTTTGGTGACATGGACTTCAAGCTGTGTGGTACGAGAGACGGTATCACCGGTTTTCAGCTTGATTTGAAGTTGCCGGGCATTTCTCAAGCCATCATGACTGAGGCGATTCATCAGGCTCGGGATGCCAGGATGAAAGTGCTGGACGTCATGAACCAAGCGATCCAAGACCCGCGCAAAGAGCTGAGCCAATACGCGCCGCGAATCGAGACCATCAAGATTCATCCCGACAAAATCGGGCTGCTTATTGGACCGGGCGGCAAAACGATCAAAGGGATCGTTGCCGAGACTGGGGCCGAGATTAACATCGATGATGACGGTTCCGTGCATATCTATTCGTCCAGCCGGGATAGCCTGAATCGGGCGAAGGAAATCATCGCCGGGATGACGAAAGAGATTGAAGTCGGTGAGATGTATCATGGCCGCGTCGTCTCCATCAAAGAATTTGGCGCCTTTATCGAAGTGCTACCCGGAAAAGACGGGCTTGTGCACATCTCTGAGCTGGCCGATTTCCGAGTTAAGAACACAGAAGACGTGGTTAAAGTCGGCGACTTGGTCTGGGTAAAATGCATCGGCATCGATGAAAAGGGCCGGGTGAAACTCAGCCGCAAAGCCGCAATGAAAGATCGGAACGCCGACGCTGAATCCGCCTTGGAAGAGACCGAGGGACGGCAAGGATAAGTCTCTGCTGATCTTCAGGAACGTCTATCGGTAGCAGGTTTCGGCTGCGTCAGCGCGTCGGGACCGCTAGGCCGTTTGTGGTGAAAGGGCGCGAGAGCGCCTTTGTCCCGTAGGGACTACAGGACTCAGCCTGGGGTTTTAACCCCAGGTGCCGATTAATAAAGCGCCCGCCCCGAAGGGGCAGTAGAACCGGTGTGTCGGGTGTACAGGGGTGGACCAAGTGAACAGATCACAAATTTCGTCCGCCCCTTCAGCACCTCCAACCCCGTGGACTAGGGGAGCAATTCGGGCTTGGCGCTTCTAATTGGGTTGACACGCCTTTTCTGCAAGCAACAACTTTCGAGCACGAGCACGAGCACGAGCACGAGCACGAACGCCGAACGCGGAACGCCGAACGCCGAACGCGAAGCGCCTTGTGAGGGCGGGTTTTTGTGGGCATATTCCCTGGGGTTAAGACCCAGGCTGAGTCCTATAGTCCCTTCGGGACAAAGGCGCCTGCGACCTCACATTGAGCCGCATGGCGTCTGTCAGCGTCCTTCCTGCTTCCGCAGCCCGGATGGGCAGGAGTTCTCCTTACTAATGTTAGTAGCGCTAACTCATTTCCAGAGGCTTGGGATGTTAGTCTAGCAGGACTTGTCTGACCCATAAGTCCCATGAGTCCCATCGGTCCCATCCGTCGCTACTTCACCTAGCTCCCGAAATAGCTCGCAGGTTGTCGCAAGGCCCCAACGCCCCTTTTCCACTCCTACCACCATTACATAACGTTATTTACCTGAGTTATCACCGCCGCTATTCCCGGAATTCGTGAAACTTCGCGTGCAAAACGTTTTGCAATTTTATCATTTTCCCATTTGACGGACCGTTTGTCCGTCCATTACAGGATATGTCGTCAACAGACCAGAACTCGGGGTTAGGGACGCGTCGAAAATTTGGTTGCCTATTGGTTTCGACGCAATATTCTCAACCGCCATCAGGTCTCTGACGATGCGGTTTGAGAACGAAAATTTTAACCCCCAAAACAAGGCTGCAATTCGGGTCCGTGCGCGGTGTCGTTTTGCGTGGATCCGGATAGGCCCCCTTGCCATCGAATGGCTAACTTTTTCCCCCGCTGGACAAACTATTTAGCAATTAAAATCGTTTTCTGTCTCCTCGTCATTGGAGGAGCTGCGTCTGCCGCTTACTGGTGGTACCTCACCCCGGAATACATGCGGCAGGGTTACCAGCCTGTGCAGCCGGTGCCATTCCCGCACGATATCCATGTCACTCAGTTAGGCCTGGATTGCCGGTATTGTCACAGCTACGTCCAGGTTTCCTCCGCCTCGAATGTACCCACCACTCAAACCTGCATGAATTGCCATCAGCAGGTGCAAAAGGACAATCCCAAGCTTTGGGCGGTTAAACAGAGCTGGGAAACCGGACAGCCCATGCACTGGGTACGGGTCCATCAAATCCCCGATTTCGCTTACTTCAACCACGCGGTTCACGTTAATCGAGGCATTAGCTGTTTCAGCTGTCACGGCGACGTCAACCATATGGAGGTCGTGTATCAACATGAACCACTGACCATGGGTTGGTGCCTAAATTGCCATCGACACCCGGAAGAAAACCTACGCCCGGTGAATCAGGTTTTTAACCTCGATTGGAAACCCTCCAGCGGTGAATCGCAGCAACAGATTGGAACCGAGTTGCAAAAGCAGTGGAATATTAACCCGCCGCAAAACTGCGCCGGTTGTCATCGATAATGAAAAGGATTTTTCATCATCCCCCAGAACCCGCCACGGGGCGCCGTTATTGGCGTGGACTCGAGGAGTTAGCTGAGACTCCGGAATTCAAGAGTTGGCTGGAGCGAGAGTTTCCTGCAGGAGCCGCTGAGTTAGAGACGGACGGCGTTTCCCGGCGCAATTTCATGCGGCTGATGGGAGGATCGCTGGCTCTGGCGGGGGTGGGACTGACTAGCTGTCGCCGGCCTGAAACCTATATTGTTCCGTATACTAAGAGTGTTGAATGGCTAATTCCAGGTAAGGCGGTTCTGTACACGACTTCGATGCCGCGCCGCCTAGGCGGTATGCCAATAATCGCCACCACCTTCGAGGGCCGGCCTACCAAACTTGAAGGTAACCCTCTAGTTCCTGGTTATAATGGGGGAACCGATCTTTTCGCGCAGGCTTCCATCTTAAATTTGTACGATCCGGATCGGGCCCACTTTTTCCACGAAAATGGGGCGGCCAGCACCGCCGAGAAGTTCGAGGCCTATCTGAAGCAAGCTCGTAGCGAACTTCAGCAGAGCTCCGGCGCCGGCTTGGCCTTGCTGCTGGATGAACAATGGTCGCCAACGCGCGACCGGATTCTGAAAAAGCTGCAGGAGGACTTTCCTCAAGCCCGGTTCTACTATGGTGAACCGCTCGGCAATGACGAGGTCAATACAGCGGTCGAGGCGTTGTTTGGTCCCGATGTGGTGTTGCGGACTAATTTAGCTAACGCTGATGTGATCGTCTCTCTCGATGCAGATTTCCTGGGCCTGGAGCAGACCTTAGATAACATTAAAGCTTTTAGTGCTCGGCGTAGAGTACAGGGTTCGAAGGAAACATTTAATCGTCTTTATTCAATCGAAAACCGATTCACCATAACCGGTGGAATGGCGGACCACCGGTTGCGGTGTCCGGTTTCCCAGATCCCTTCGTTTGCGGTTGCGCTCGCCAACAAAGTGGCGGCGGCGACCGGTGACCAAGGATTAACCAGTCTGGTTGGTCAGTTCAAAACGACAGTTTCTTTCGATGAGAAGTGGGTCACAGAGTGTGCCAATGACCTGGTAGCGCGCAAAGGTAAGAGCGTAGTCCTATTGGGTAACCGCTATCCGGCTGCAGTTCAGGCCCTCGCCCATGCCATCAACGGCGCGCTGGACGCATTTGGTTCTACTATTCAAGTGCTGAGCGCTCCGAAGATCAAAGGCGGTACCATTCAAGACTTGGCCAAGGATGTGAAGGGCGGGACCGTCAAACGCTTGTTTATACTCGCAGGTAATCCAGCCTACACGGCGCCGGCTGACCTTCAGTGGAGCGAGCAGATTCAGAAACAGGTCCCTGAGGTCGTCCAGCTTGGTTACTCGGAGAATGAGACCTCTGCGGGTGTTCGCTGGTTCGTACCTGAAGCCCATTTTCTCGAAGCCTGGGGAGATCAGCGTGATCCAAACGGCACGTATCTTCCCGTTCAGCCTATGATTCAGCCGCTGTTCGACGGTTGGTCGCAGCTTGATTTACTGGCGAAGCTGGCAGCAGTGCCGAGTGGTCTCGACGCAGTTCGAGAAACTTTCAAGGTGTTCGCTGGTAGTGGCGATTTCGAAGAGGCCTGGACAGGTTTCTTGCGCCATGGCTACATCGCCGATACCGCGTATCAGGCCAGTTCAGCCAAACCCAATTTGGGCAATATCACTGCGGTGCTGCCATCGACGGCCATCCTTCCGGGTCCAGTTAGTGCCAGCGCGATAGAGATCGTTTTCGCGGGCGATTACAAAGTCGAGGACGGGCGCTATACGAACAACGCCTGGCTACAAGAAATGCCGGACCCGATCACAAAGCTGACCTGGGATAATGCGGTCCATGTGAGCCCGGTGACGGCAAAGGCTCTAGGCTTAGCCGAACGCGATTTAATCGAGATCAGCGTGGACGATCGTAAGTTAACTGCAGCCGTTTTGATCGCTCCAGGGCATGCGGATTATTCGTTGACCTTTGCTCTCGGTTATGGACGCGAACGAGTTGGCCAAGTGGGTGAAGGAACCGGGTTTAATGCCTACAAGCTACGCACAACTAAGGCTCTCTATTTTGCGACGGGTGCAACCATCAAGTTGGTGCAGAGCGATGCTTATAAACTGATTCGTACCCAGCTCCATCACAGTATGGAGGGTCGGGCCCTGGTTCGAGAAGGCTCGGTCGAGGATTACGAAAAGAATCCAGCTTTCGCCAAGAAGATGTGGATGGATGCCGAGATTCCGCCAAACATTTCCCTTTATTCGCATCCGCCACTCAGTGCCCCCAACCAGTGGGGGATGGTGGTCGATCTGAACACGTGTATTGGGTGTTCCGCGTGTGTGGTGGCATGCCAAGCCGAGAATAACATTCCCATCGTTGGTAAGGATCAGGTTGAACGCGGGCGAGAGATGCACTGGATGCGGATCGATCGTTATTTTTCCAGCGCAGACGGCGATATGAGCAATCCGCACCTCGAGGAAGACCCCGAGATGGTGGTCGAGCCAATGATGTGCCAACATTGCGAAAGCGCGCCTTGCGAGACAGTGTGCCCAGTGAACGCGACAGTTCACAGCGAAGAAGGCCTTAACGTCATGGTGTACAATCGCTGTGTCGGCACCCGGTATTGCTCGAACAACTGCCCGTTCAAAGTCCGGCGGTTCAACTTTTTCAATTACAACGACCGATCAGTGCTGGACAAGATTGAGCATGGGTTACCCGGGTTCCAGGGTAAGCAACAACTCATTCTCGGACCGTTGGCACCTTGGGGGATGGATGAAATCTCCAAATTGCAAAAGAATCCAAACGTCACGGTACGTAGCCGTGGGGTGATGGAGAAATGCACTTATTGCGTCCAACGAATCGAGACGGCTAAGATTTCGCAGAAAATCAAAGCCGGGGTTACCGGAGATCTATCGCTGCCAACGGATAGCATCCGGAGCGCCTGCCAAGAAGCGTGTCCGGCGGAGGCGATCGTTTTTGGCGACACTAAGGACCCCAACAGCCAAGTATTCAAGCAACGTCAGCTAGCCCAGGGTTACCATCTGCTTGAGTACCTCAACATTCAGACGCGAACGAGTTATCTTGCCAGGCTGCGCAATCCTAACCCGAAAATGCCGGGAGCAGCTAAAGTCGGGCGGATTAATGCCGAACACGACGGTAATGAGGAGTCTCAGGAACCGGCAGCGGTATCTCCGGCGAGTAATCAACCCAAAGAAGGAAACGCATAATGGCTGAAACACAGGTCTCCGCCCCTGAAATGGTTCCTTTTGAGGAACGCATCCCCCGCCCTCCATTGGTGGGAAACCACCGCTCGATGGCGTGGCTCACCGACCTCATTGCCGGTGTTCCCGAGCGTAAGACCCCGCTGTGGTGGTTTATCTCGATAGCGATTACCGGGTCCATCGCTGCCTTTGGCGTTTTCTGTATCCTTTATCTATTATTCACTGGGGTTGGTGTCTGGGGGAATGACATACCCGTCGGCTGGGCGTTTGATATCACAAATTTCGTATTCTGGATCGGTATTGGTCATGCCGGCACGCTGATTTCAGCGATTCTGTTGTTAACCCGCCAAAAATGGCGCACGGCTGTCAATCGATCCGCGGAAGCCATGACCCTGTTCGCGGTTATCTGCGCTGCGATTTTCCCAGGGATTCACGTCGGTCGAGTCTGGATGGTTTGGTTTCTGGCCCCCGTACCTAACCCTAACTGGATCTGGCCTAACTTCAGAAGCCCGCTGATGTGGGACGTTTTTGCGGTCTCGACCTATTTTACGGTTTCAGTTCTATTTTGGTTCCTGGGTTTGGTCCCAGACCTGGGCACTCTACGGGATCGGGCCAAGAGTAAAGTAGGTAAGGTGGTGTACGGTATCCTCGCTTTAGGCTGGCGGGGAGGAAATCGCCAATGGCGGCACTACGAGATGGCCTACCTGATTTTGGCAGGTATTTCCACGCCGCTGGTGCTGTCGGTGCACTCGACCGTGTCTTTCGACTTCGCCACCTCGGTTTTGCCAGGATGGCATACAACCATTTTTCCACCGTATTTCGTCGCCGGGGCCATTTTTGGCGGGTTCGCCATGGTGTTGACTCTTTTGATGCCGGCTCGCTCCATCTATAAGCTGCATGACGTAATCACCTGGAATCACATCGATGTGATGTGTAAGATCATTCTTCTAACCGGGACGATCGTCGGTTACGCATATTCGATGGAATTTTTCGTGGCCTACTACGGCGCGAATCCATTCGAGCGCTTCGCTTTTATCAATCGTTATTTTGGACCGTACTGGTGGGCGTCTTGGTCGATGTTCACGTGTAACGTCATCATGCCCCAGCTGTTCTGGGTGCGCGCATTCCGGCGGAACCTGATTACGGTTCTCTTTGTTTCCATGTGCGTTAATGCCGGGATGTGGTTTGAGCGGTTTGTTATTTTCGTTATCTCGCTGCATCGCGACTTTCTACCTTCGAGTTGGGGTATGTACTACCCGACCTGGGTAGACGTTTCGACCTTCATCGGGACCATCGGCATCTTTGTGACGCTGTTTCTTCTCTTTATTCGCTTCTTACCCATGGTGGCTATTTCTGAAGTCAGATCAGTTTTACCCGAAGCGGATCCTCATTATGAACCCGTAGGTCCGCACACCGGGGCCGAAGACGTTGGGGAGGCGCACGCATGACTGCAGCCGCTGCTAAACAACAGCCATTCGCGGCCATCGCCGAATTCGGATCGGCGTCAGAGCTTTATCATGCCGCCGAGAAAGTCCGCGATAAGGGTTTTCGTTTTTGGGATGTTCATTCACCGTTTCCTATCCACGGGATGAACAAAGCGATGGGCTTAGGCAAGTCCTACCTTGGCTACATTATCTTTTGCGGCGGTTTCACCGGGTTCTCTACTGCCGTTGCCTTGGAATTTATCCCATCCTCATTTCTCTATCCCCTGATCGTTCACGGAAAGCCGGTTAACTTCTTCACCGTTCCGGCCTTCTTTCCGGTCATGTTTGAGCTAACCGTTCTGTTCTCGGCTTTTACGGCCTTCTTCGGAGTTTTTGTGCTGAACCGGTTGCCCCGGTTTCATCACCCTCTGTTTGCCTATCGCGCGTTCCGGCGAGTCACCAGAGACGCGTTTTTCCTGGTGATCGAATCGGTAGATCCGCGGTTCTCGGAGACCGGCACCGTGGAGTTTTTGACGGAGATAGGCGGGAAAGAAGCAACTCTCATTTACGACGAGAATGATTAAGAATTTCCTGATTGGATTTGGGTTGCTTTGCGTCGTGGCCGTAGGACTGCTCGGTACGCGTGGGCAGCATCATGCTGCTCCTCCGATCGAGTTCTTCGGCGATATGAAGAGACAGTCGAAGGTGAAATACCAAAAGCCTAGCGACTTCTTCGCCGATGGCCGGGCCGCTCGCCCCCCCGTCGATGGCACCATCCCGATCGGCTATGATATTCCCGGCCATCCTTTCCAAAACGCCGGTGCACCCAATGATATTAACTCGCCGTTAGGAGAGTTTAGCGCTGGAACCGATTATTATAACACCGGCAAGATGGGCCAGAATTGGGGAACGGGTATGCCAGAGCCAATACCGGTATCAGCCGATCTGCTCAAGCGAGGTCAGGAAGAATTCCAAGTTAACTGCTCGGTCTGTCACGGAGCAACCGGACAAGGGAATGGAATCACTTCGAAGTACGGGCTTCTCGGGATCGCCAACTATCACCAGGACAAGTACCGGCAGATGGCAGATGGTCAGATCTTCAACACCATCACTCATGGCTATAACACCATGATGGCGTATGGCGACAAGGTGACCGTGAAAGATCGCTGGGCGATTATCGCGTATATACGGGCGCTACAACGGAGCCAGAATGCAACGGTCAATGATGTTCCCGAGGATCAGCGTGCCGCTTTGGAGTCTCAAAAATGAGTAATCATTCTCACGTTCCCGCGCCGGAGATGTTTCAGTCAAAAGGGATGAGCCGATTTCTCATCGCGCTCTTATCTATAGGAATTATCTCGTTGGTTGTGGTGTTGCTAGTCGGATTTATTGCTCCAGCCGGCAGCCCGCTACGGCATCAATTCGCTTTTTCCTATCTATTCGCTTTTCTTTACTTCTTCACCATCCTGATCGGTTGCCTCTTTTGGATATTGTTGCATCACGCCACCGATTCCGGGTGGGGGATCGTGGTGCGGCGACAGATGGAGAATCTTGCCTTCTTGGTCCCGTGGATGCTGCTCTTCTTTATCCCGATCATTTTGATGCGGAATGATTTGTGGCAATGGATAGCGGATGTTAGTAAACCTCACCTGGCGCCTGAGTTGAAAGATAAACTGGGGTACTTCGTTATGCACCTGGGGCCGCTTACCATCCCGTTTTTCTGGGTTCGAGCTTTCCTGTACTTTGTCTACTTTGGCGTCGCCGCGTTTTACTTCCGCAGTACATCCATCAAACAGGATGGCGATGGCGATCCGAAACGATCGCTCCAAATGCGCGGGTTCTCTTTTGTCGGCCTCATTCTATTTGCGGTTTGTTTAACTTTGATGGCTTTCGACTGGATGGCCGCGCTGGACTATCGCTGGGCGTCCACCATGTGGGGCGTTTATATTTTCGCGGGGTCGGCCGGCGCTAGTATGGCCCTGATCATCTTGGTGGTGTTCGGATTGAAGTATGCCGGCTACCTGAGTTTCGTTAACGAAGAGCACTACCATATGATGGGTAAGTTGCTTTTCTGCTTCTCTATCTTCTGGGGGTACATCGGATTCGGCCAGTACATGTTAATTTGGTACGGCAATATTCCGGAGGAGACTGAGTGGTTCGTACGTCGCAACGTCGAATCTTGGAACACGCTAAGTACCGCGATGGTGGTCGGGCGTTTCTTTATCCCTTTCCTTTACTTGCTGTTCCAATACACGAAGCGGAATGCGAAATTGCTAGCTGCGATGTCGGTGTGGGTTCTCATCATGCATGTGATTGATACCTACATCACGATAATGCCGTTTATGCACCCAACGGGCGTTCAAATCGATGTCCTCGATGTTCTGTGCGTTTTTGCCATCGGTTGTCCGCTGGCTTTCATTTTCCTGAATACCCTGGGCAAGGTTTGCTTATTCCCAGCAAAAGATCCGCGACTGTTGGAATCCTTGAAGCTCAGCAATTGATGCTATGTCCGAAGCCGTCGAATCTCCAAAACCCGGTCGCGCCGTACGCTCGGCGAAGGCGGAAGTTTCAACCCTGACGATCATCACCACTTTAATGGTGTTGTTGGCGTTCGTTGGCTTGGTTTGGCTTGTGTTCCTGCAAAGAGAGGCGATCCCGAGTGACAGCCGTCAGAAGCGGGAGGAACGCCTTAAAAACCTGGCGCAACTGACCGCAGACAATCAGAAGGCCCTTACTACCTACCATTGGATAGATAAATCTAAAGGGACGGTTGGCATTCCGATAAACCTGGCCATGGAACTAGTTCAGAAGGATTTAGCTGCGAATCACCCCCACGCGGCGGGGCCAATTAACCCACCGGCCGCGAGTCCAACTCCGGCCGCTGCGAACCAGCCGGCCGCCACGCCCGCACCTTCTGCCAGTTCGTCGCCAGCACCTTCGCCTGCTAGCTCACCCAGTTCGAGCCCGGAGCCGACTGCTAGTCCCGCACCATCAACGTCACCGGCCAACCCATGAGCACGACTTTTTCAAGAATGAGGCCTTGCTACTATCAGTCGGCCATTCGGGAACCTCGCCCTACCAGTGAGCCAGCGAGCAATCACCATTCACCAGTCACCAATCACTTCTCACACCCGGGATATGTCTGTTTCTAATCAACTCGCAGACGCACGATCGGAGCGATTAGCAACCGTTAACAGATCGGTATTACGTGTTCCGATTCTGTTGTTCTTGTTTTCAGGTTTGTTCTGGCTCTTGGTGGCGGCGGCACTTTGGCTACTTTCTTCTTTTCAGGTGGCCGACCCGTTTTCGTCGTTGGCTTTCCCCGACATCCCCTGGCTGACTTATGGGCGGGTCTATCCGGTCGCCATGGACCTGCTGGTTTATGGCTGGGCCTCTATGATTGGCGTCGGCGCAGCCATTTGGATCCTGAACAGCATGTCCGAGAGCCCGTTTGCTGGAGGTTATCTACCGTTGTTAGCGGGTATTATTTGGAATCTTGGGCTGGTATTTGGTGTTTGGGGGGTGCTCGGCGGCGGAAGCACCGGCCTGGAATGGTTAGAATTCCCAATCTATGCCGCCTTTCCGATCTGGCTGGCAGAAATCATCATGGCAGTTTGGGCCATTGCCCTGTTCATCGGGCGACGCCAGAAGAGCGGCTATATCTCCCAAGACTTTTTGCTAACTGCTTTTGTCGCGTTTGCCTGGGCTTATGGAAGTGCCAATGGCTTTTTGCAAATCGTCAATGTGACGGGGCCATCCCAACCCGCCATTCAATGGTGGTATTTTGGTTGTCTTATTAGTTTGTGGCTGACGCCGCTTGCTATCGGGATCGTCTATCATTTTGTTCCCTTATTAGTAGGGCGACCGCTCTACAGCGCCAAACTAGCGTCTATCAGCTTTTGGGGAATCTTTGCCTTTGGCGGCTGGACTGGGATTACGCAGATTCTCGGAGCGCCCGTCCCTGCCTGGATCCAGACGGCCGGCATCGTTGCTAAGTTGCTGTTAATCATCCCGGTTCTGGCGTTCGCCACGAACCTGCATTTAACGATGAAAGGGTCGTTCGACCTGATTAAACCGAACCTAGCCCTGCGGTTGCTCGTCACGGGCGGTATGGTGTTCGGTCTGGCGAGTATTTGGGACGCGCTAACGACTTTTCGTACAGTGAACCGGATCATAGAATTTACCTGGGCGGTTCCCGCGCGCACCTATCTCACTTTGTTCGGGTTTGTAACCTTGGTGGCCTTCGGCGCGATTTACTACATTTTGCCGCGGCTGGTAGGGCGTTCGTGGAGGTACACCAAACTGATCCAGTTGCATTTCTGGTTCTCTATCGTTGCTCTCGGCACCTTGGTTTTCACTCTGACTATCGCGGGCGTGCTTCAAGGATTTGGGCTGATGGATCCTAAGGTTCCATTTGCTGCCATACTCGACCTTACCAAGCCATTTCTTCTGGGCTACGCGCTTGCCGGCGTCTTCATCGGAGTTTCCGTTTTGTCGGGTATCGGCGCCTTCCTGACCGTGTTTGTAAATCCTGAGTGGGCGCCTGAATCCAATGAAGCTCCCGAACCGGTAATCAATGAGGAGGTGTCACTGGCGTGAATCGGTTAAGCAAGACTATCGGCGGTGTATTTATCCTGTTCGGATTGTCCTGGTGGGGTTTGGCGGTTTATCCCTACCTTACCTTTGCGGCGCTGAAAGAAAGCGTCGACCCGAACACGAAAGAGGTGGCACCTCCGGGAGTTCCCGGAGCGGCCCAACAGGGGTATCGGGTCTACGCCGCCAACGGCTGTGTTTCTTGTCATACCCAATTTGTCCGCGACAAAAGCGAAGGTAGCGATATTGACCGCGAATGGGGGAAACGCCGCACGGTGGCTCGTGATTATATGAAGGACGGGCACGTCTTTTTAGGTGTTTCACGTTTCGGTCCGGATCTGACCAATGTCGGTGTCCGGCAAAAGGATCCGCAGTGGTTTTATCGGTACCTATACGACCCGCGTCTTTTTGATTCCGAGACCGCGATGCCGTCTTATCGGTGGCTATTCCACGAGCAGGCTATCGCGGGTCAACCGGCACAAAACGCTTTAAAACTGGAAGGAGCAGACGCACCGCGGCCGGGCTACGAGATTGTGCCCACGGCGGAAGCCGAATCCTTGGTAGCCTACCTGCTTTCGTTGAAGCGGGATTATGCTTTGCCGGAAGCACCGGAGCCAAAAGAATGAGTTCGCACGAAGAAAATCTGGAGACGCCCGAATTCAGCGAAACGGCAATGGGGCGAGAGGGCGAAACGGCGATCACTGATTCGGCCATTCCCACTGTCGGAGACGGCCCGATTCCTAAATGGTTAGTCGGCCTGATTTTTGTCAGTCTCTTCTGGTCTGGCGCTTATCTCTTCTCTTATAGCGGAGGATTCAGCTCCGAGGTATTCGACTATTTGCCGAAGTTTGGTCCGCTCAATTCTGGCCCCCAGGCCGCTCCCGATCCAAAGGTAGTTGGGAAAGCGTTGTTTTCGGCCAATTGCATCACTTGCCATCAGGCGACCGGACAAGGTTTACCGGGTCAGTATCCACCGTTGGCCGGCTCGGAGATTGTGTTGGGTGATGCGAGTAATCGTCTGATCGCGATTGTGCTGAAGGGGTTACAAGGACCCGTAACCATCAAGGGGCAAAGCGTTAACAATTCGATGCAGGCCTGGGAAGGCCAATACACGGATGCGCAACTTGCTGACATTTTGACGTATGTTCGCTCGGATTGGGGTAACAACGGACCGCCGATCCCGGCCGATGCAGTGAAACAGATGCGCGAAGAATTGAAGGATAAGAAGGAACAATGGACTTTTGCCGAAGTGATGAAGCTGCCGGGTAAAGATGTGGCCAAGGCTGGCGGGTCAGAACAGCAAGCGGCAAATAAGCCACCGCCAGGCGCTTCACCTGCGGCCAGCGCTTCACCGGGGGCTCCGCAACAGAAATGAGGAAGGCTAGGCACATACCAGGTTCTGATGACAAAGATCAAAATTTTCGTACCGTGTTACAACGCTTCCCCCGTTTCAATATGAGCAATCGGCCATCCTTTCTCGCTCGCTGTGGCCTGGTCCTGGCTGTACTTCTGGCCGGACTTTCGACCTCCTGGGCCGATCAGCAGCGCACTACGAACCTTTGGTGGATGCCGGAGAACGTGAGCGAGGGCGGCGTGTACATCGATCAGTTGATGTGGTTCATCCTTTTTCTCACTGGCGGTGTCTTTGTTTTGACGCAGATCGTTTACATCTTTTTCATCGTCAAATACCGGGCCCGGAAAGGTGTCCCGGCTACCTACAGCCACGGGAACAATCGTCTGGAGATAATCTGGACGGCGGTTCCGACCGCGATCTTCATCGGGCTCTGGGGCTACAGCAATCACGTTTGGTGGGATGTCCTGCACGCAACGCCCCCGGCAAACTCGCTCCAGGTCGGGGTTGCTGCTTATCAGTTCGGCTTTTCTTTTCAATATCCTGGTACGGACGGCAAACTAGGCAAGGCTGAAGCCAGTTTTGTTTCGAACGACAACATGTTCGGTAATGATCCGGACGACGCGGACGCCAAAGACAATTTTACATCCAGTGTTTTAGAAATTCCGATCAATCGGCCTGTCCATATCCGATTGGATTCCAAAGATGTGATTCACGCGTTCTATGTCCCTCAGTTCCGGGTTTATCAAGATATCGTGCCCGGGCGCATGATCGAGTGGGTCTGGTTCACAGCGACCAAGATTGGCAGCTACCAGCTCGCCTGCAGCCAGCTTTGTGGATCCGGGCACTACAATATGAAGGCACAGATTGAGGTCGTATCCGAGGCTGATTTCGAAAAATGGTATCAAGAGAAAGCGAAGGCTGTTCAACCACAGACAGGCGCGAAACTCTCGAGTGTAACTGAAACGAAAGATCAATAGAGAAAATGTCTCAAACCATTGCGCATAGCGGGGCTGAGGCGCACGTCGAGTCGGCTCACCACCACCACGAGCTCAGCTTCTTCAATAAATATATCTGGTCAGAAGATCACAAGACGATCGCGATCCAATATCTCTTTGCCAGTCTGTTTTTCTTACTCATCGGCGGACTGCTGGCGATGGGCGTTCGCTATCAATTGGCCTTCTCGAACGTTCCGATCCCGTTGATTGGTACTTTGCTGCCGAAATGGTTGGTGACTGATGCCGGCGCCATCCAGCCACAGGGATACAACGGCCTGGTGACCATGCACGCTACCGTGATGGTCTTTCTAGTCGTGATGCCTTTGTTGGTTGGCGTCTTCGGGAATTTCCTTATCCCGCTCAAAATCGGCGCTCCCGACATGGCGTTCCCGTTCTTTAACGCTCTGTCGTTCTGGCTGTTTGCCTTGTCCGGGATCATCATACTTTCCAGCTTTCTGGTGCCAACGGGTTTCCCGGCGGCCGGGTGGACTTCCTATGCGCCTTTGTCCGCAAACGGCGCCTGGAACGGCAGCCAAGCCGGACAGAGTTGCTGGTGTGTCGGAATCTTCATCAACGGTCTAGCGTCGATCGCGGGCGCAGTTAACTACATCACCACGATCATCAACATGCGGGCTCCCGGCATGAAAATGTTCCGGTTACCGCTCCCGGTCTGGGCACTTTTCATCACCGCGATTTTGTTGCTGCTAGCGGTGCCCGTGCTTTCGGCCGCTGCCGCTATGTTGTTTTTCGATCTCAACTTTGGCACCTATTTCTTTTCGGCGAGTCATTATGGCCAGCCCTTGATGTGGCAGCACCTTTTCTGGTTCTTTGGTCATCCCGAGGTTTACATCTTGATTCTTCCCGCTATGGGCTTGGTTTCCGAGTTGTTAGCTGTCTTTTCGCGAAAACCGATCTTCGGTTACAAAGCGATGGTCTATGCGATGGCCGCGATCGGTATTCTCGGCTTCGTGGTGTGGGGCCACCACATGTTCGTGAGCGGAATGAATCTGATGTTATCGTCGGCGTTCTCGTTCTCGACCATGTTGATCGCCGTCCCGTCCGCGATCAAGACGTTCAACTGGTTGGGCACAGTTTGGGGCGGTTCGCTTCGGTTCACGACCCCGATGTGCTTCGCTCTGGCGTTCGTTTCTATGTTCGTCATCGGAGGCCTGAGCGGCATCTACATGGCCTCCACCCCGGTCGATCTTTTCATCCATCACACTTATTTCATCGTCGCGCACATTCACTACGTTCTTTTCGGTGGCAGCTTGTTCGGCATATTCGGCGCGATCTACTTCTGGTACCCAAAGATGTTCGGACGCATGATGAACGAGTTCTGGGGGAAGATACATTTCGTCCTTTCGTTCATGTTTTTTAACCTGACCTTTTTCCCCATGCACAACTTGGGGTTGAATGGGATGCCGCGCCGGATTGCGGACCCAGGGTTGTATGACTTTTTGAAGAGCCAGCAGCCATTGCAAATTTTCGTGAGTTTGAGCGCTTTCGGCCTGGGCTTGTCGACCCTGATATTTTTCGTGAATTTCTTCTACAGCATGTTCAAAGGGCCGAAAGCTCCCAGAAACCCTTGGAACTCGACGACTCTGGAATGGACGGTGCCTTCGCCTCCCGGACATGGGAATTTCGAGGTTACTCCGACGGTTTACAATGGTCCTTACGAGTATAGCGTACCCGGTATGGATCAGGATTTTCTGCCTCAAAACCAGCCGGCGCCGGAAACTGCGCGGCTTGCGGCTCATTAGTGGACGATGGCCGCATACTCGCTTCCAAAAAGACTGCTGCATTGGTATGCGGTGGCGTCCGCGGCCAGCGTTTTACTCCTGATCTGTAGCGGCGGGCTAGTCACAAGCCATGAAGCTGGGATGGCTGTCCCGGATTGGCCCAACAGCTTCGGTTACAACATGTTTTTGTTCCCGGTGTCGCGCTGGGTGGGGGGAGTCTTCTTCGAGCATACGCATCGGTTGATCGCCAGTGGTGTTGGACTGGTCACGATAGCTCTGTGTGTTGCTCTCTTCGTTATCGAAGATCGTCGGTGGGTGAAGACTCTCGGAATCATCGCCGTCGCCGCGGTGGTCGTGCAAGGCGTTCTAGGCGGCCTACGTGTGGCCGAGAACAATCCGTTACTTGGCTTGTTTCACGGTTGCCTGGCTCAAAGCTTTTTCGCCCTAATGGCAACCATTGGGCTGGTCACGTCTCGCTTCTGGCAGGGTTTAGAACGAGCGAGAACGAGCGAGAACGAGCGAGAACGAGCGCGAACTGCCGGAACCGAAACTACCAATCACGAATCACCAATCACCAATCACCTCTCGGTTCTTACCTCCCAACGCTGGGTGCTAGCCGTAACCGCAATGGTGTTTGTGCAGCTCGTGCTCGGGGCATCAATGCGACACTCGCATGCCGGGCTCTCGATCCCCGACTTTCCGACGAGTTACGGCCATCTGTTCCCGCCCTTGGACAACGCCGCGATTGCGCAAATCAATCAGCAGCGCGGGGCCGCTTCGCAGCCGTATACGTCCGCGGCTCTGATTTTGTTGCAATATGTGCATCGGGTGTGGGCCGTCCTTATTATTGTTGGCCTCGTTTTCACGGCTATTCGGTTATTGCGCAGCCGGTTGTCCTTGTTCTTCCGGCGCTGCGCGACGGGATGGATCCTGCTGGTCGTTGTCCAGTTTTGCCTGGGTGCATGGACGGTTTTGAGCAATAAGGCAGCTGACATTGCCACGGCTCACGTCCTGTTCGGAGCATTAACGCTGATGCTTGGCGTCTTGCTAGCGGTGGGTCTGAGCGGAATGCTCCATTATAGTCCGAACGGACTGTCGCATTCCGGTCTACCAAGGAGTATAGGGCTGGAAACCGTATGAGCTCACTCTCGGAACAAACGCATCTTCCCGGATTGCATCCTGCCCCAAAAGTGCCGGCGAATAGCTTGGTTAACGACGTTTTGGTGCTCGTTAAGGCCAGATTGACGTCGATGGTTTTGGTGACGGCTCTGATCGGCTTTCTTTTTGGTTGGCGCGGACCGCTCGATTGGTTGTTACTCTTTCACACTCTTTTCGGAACCCTTCTCGCCGCTGCCGGCGCCGCCGCACTGAATCAAGTTTTCGAATCGGATTACGATGGCCTTATGCGCCGGACTAAGGACCGGCCCATCCCAACGCATCGGATCTCGCGTGATAGCGGTTTGTTCATCGGAGTAGTGAGCAGCGCGGTCGGCATTGTTTATCTCAGTGTTACGACGAACCTGCTGGCTGCATTGTTGGCCGCTTTGACCGTCGGCACCTACGTCTTCGTTTATACGCCGCTTAAGAGAGTAACCACTCTGAACACTATCGTTGGAGCCGTCCCTGGGGCGCTACCTCCGGTGATTGGCTGGGCGGCGGCCCGTGGTGAAGCCGGGGTCGAAAGCTGGGTCCTTTTTACCATCCTTTTTCTCTGGCAGATGCCTCACTTCCTGGCGATTTCGTGGCTTTACCGGGAAGACTATCGGCGCGCCGGTTTTCGCATGCTCAGTAGCCAAGATACCGACTGCCGTCTCACCGGCAGGTTGGCCTTCCTCTACAGCATGGGACTAATGTCGGTCAGCCTGCTGCCTTTCGTTTTACGCCTGACCACCTTTTGGTACGTCCCCGTAGCCTTAGTCACCGGTAGCACCTTCTCCATTGTTGCGTTTGTTTTTGCTTTGCATGGCACTGAACGCGCCGCGCGCCGGCTCTTCCTGATGTCGATCTTTTATTTGCCGGTCACGCTTGGTTGCCTGGTATTGGCACGGGCGTAAATGGACGAAGAACTAAGAAAACGTAACCGCAGAATGCTGACCGCCTTATTGATTTTCGCTATCCTCCTAACCCTGCTCGTTCTCGCCTGGAAATTGTCGATTTATCATAAAGCCTGACTATGAGTGCGTCTGCTATCACCGCCGATTCTATCCCGAAAGCCGGTCCGAACGTTGTTCGCTTTGGCATGATCACCTTCCTCGCGTCAGAGGCGATGCTGTTTTCGGGTCTGATTTGTGGATACATCGTTCTCCGGAACGGCGCCGGGGCGGCTTGGCAAATGCCCGAGGCCTTAAAAAACGCGTTTGTTTTGGTTAAGACCTTGGTTGCGACAGGGTGTCTATTGGCCAGCAGCTTTACGCTCCACTTCAGCGAGGCGCGTCTAATCAAGCAGACTCGGTATGGGAAACTTTTGTTGTTTGTAACGATACTGCTGGGCACCCTCTTTCTGTGTAACCAAGCTGACGAATGGCGGAACCTTTACCAGGAAGGTTTCTGGTTTAATACCGCCGGGATCATGGGGTCCTGTTTCTTCGTGCTTACCGGGTTCCACGGATGTCACGTGGCCATCGGTGTGATCCTGCTGATTGTCACTTACATCAGAGCACTAACAGGAAAAGTAGGTCCCCATAAACATGGATTCCTCGAGTGCGTCGGTCTTTACTGGCACTTTGTCGATATCGTGTGGGTGTTCTTGTTCACGATTCTGTATATTCTGTAGCGCAACGGCAGTTTCGTTCTCGTCCTCCCGACTTCGCCCCGTCGTCTGAAACTCCCGACGTCGCTCCGTCGTTCGAAACTCCGGAAGGCTATGTCGGACAAGCCGGGAGGCTACGTCGGGCAGGCTGTCGTCGAGAATTGTGGTTGAGGCGGTCGCAGTGATGGAGTCGCCACCAAGCGTTGGGATTAAAGACGGATGGGGCCAATGGGACACATGGGACTTATGGGTTTGGGCGCCTCATATTCAGGTGATCTTGCCCCCTAGCAGATCAATGAAGGTAGCGACTCGAGCGAGCTCGCCGAAATTCAGGTAATGCCAGTTTCCCGATCACCCCTGAAACAGATATTCGGAGCGACGATTCTTCTCCTGATTGCCGGAGTGATTTTTATTCCAGCGTACTTCTTTTGGAACGGATCGATCCAGCATTCGGTGACGGCGCTGCCAAAATGCGGAGCAGCGCCGAGATTTGAATCTAGCGACCAAGCCGGACGGCCAATCGGGACAACAGAACTCGCTGGAACTATTTGGGTTGCCGGCTTCGTCGATGTTACAAAACCGGCCGATGGTGAACTACTCAACAGCAAGTTCGCCGAACTAGATCAAAACCTTCACGGCGCAAAGGTAGTGACTTTGGTTTCGTTCTTTTTTGGGGCGGAGAAGAGAGTTCTGGAAGATTCTGCGCGGCGATACGAAGCATCGGATCGCTGGCGTCTAGTTTCTCTCCCTGAAGCGGACTCCTCTACCCTCCTTCAAGCCTGGAGTTCAGCGACCGCCGAATGTCGAGGGGAACTAAGGCCAGAGAACCTCTTCGTGTTGATCGACCGTCAAGGCGCAATCCGCGGCGTGTACGACGCCACCTTGCCGGAGGTTGTTCAGAAGATCTTCGTCGATGTCGGCGACCTATTGCGTGCCGAACCACCGTCCCCCTAGCCACCTGTGTTTGCGAGCAGCCATCCCGAATTAGATGTCGCTCCTAACGGAGCTGTCCCGCTTTCGGAGCCGATTGCTATAAAGATTACGCTCCTAGCGGAGCTAAATCGGTTCGGGCATCTCAAGCCCGCCGTCCCGGGGTGCAATTCGCACCGAGCCCCATACTCCGCCACTCCGCCACTCCGCCACTCCGCCACTCCAACACTCCAACACTCCAACACTCCAACACTCCAACACTCCAACACTCCAACACTCCAACACTCCAACACTCCAACACTCCAACACTCCAACACTCCAAC